>SDBS01002213.1_pt1 | contig 19550 bp, 38 predicted proteins | sample 2277091 | NCBI WGS metagenome assembly SDBS01 (sample SAMN10404972, study PRJNA504765) | marine sediment metagenome | isolation source: marine sediment core GS10_PC15, 163 cmbsf | place: Arctic Ocean: Southern Knipovich Ridge | collected 2010 | reverse complement strand
GTGTTTTTATGTGTTGCGAATCAGCATAGCACTCTGCCGAATATTCACGGTATTCATAAATCAAAGAACTCATTCTGTCTTTATGCTTACCAAGCCATACGTCAAAATTCTTCTTCTGCGCAATCGCACCATTCGGCACAATCGGATACCGAAAAAATAACGTCGCCACTAATATTGCAATTCCTAAAATGATTAATACCCGACATGTTGATAATAACTTTTTCATTTCTTTACCTCTAACGTGTCCCAAACAACCGAAATACCGGGTTTGTAAATGGTTAAGACGTTATTCGTGTCGATCATAAACAACGCTTGATTCGTGTCCATAATTAACCAATTAAACGTAAAATTAACACTATTATTTATCTCGGTTGCAAGTGTGTCAATCCCAAACGGCAACTCAATTGCACTAATCGGCTCGTAATATGTCAACGTATCACCATCCACCGCCGCAGTATTCGGCACAATCGTTTTCTTACAAACCAGCATTAACGCCGGCACTAAAAGCAGTGAGATGATTACAGCTATCCAAAAAGTATGACGTTTCATTTTTTAGCCTCCAATTCAAACTCATAGGTTGCGGTTGCCCTGACCACTTGCCACCCTTCTCGTTTTAACCATCGCCATTCTTTTAATATGTCTTTCTCGATTTCATAATAAAAAATAAACTTTCGCCACGTTTTTGATTTCGTGTCTGAAACGCTCATTGTTCTACCAAATTGGTCAACTAAAACCCAAATTTTTGCAGTATAACGATAGAATTTCATCTCTCCTCCAATTTAAATTTCATTTGTTTGCCTGCATTCTTTCTTCATCTTCAATTGCGATTGCCTCCAACAATTTTCGTTCTTCCCGCCTAATTGCAATCTGTTCTTCCATGCTTAATCCAAGATCATTGTTAATATCAACACCCATTCGCCAACACTCGTTAGAGAAATCAATCTTTTTCATTTTATTTCCTCCACCTCCATATCGTCTCTTTCAGTATCATCTCTTACAACTACGCGCTCTATTTCCTTACCTTCGTAAAATGTTTCTTTTGCTTCTTCTTCTGTCTCAGCTTCTACTTCATAAACAGCATATCCTCTCGAATATCCAGACCAATCAAATTTTACTTTAAACTTTTTCATTTCTCCTCCAATTTAAATTTATGTATCTCTGCTTCCAGATAAATCTTTAATAGCGTGTAGTCGTGTTTGGTTTTTACATGCCTCCGCAGCTCAAGCCGTTCTAATCTACCCGGCCATTTCTCATTTAGCCATTTTACATAATCGGTCGGGTATTGTTTCAACCAAATTATGTGACAGTATCTGCAAAGACAAATACCATTTTCTTCATCAAAACGCAAATTCCAATTCGTTGAACTTATGATATGATGGCCCTGCATTACATGGGTTGACTGGCAGCTTTCACGTTCACAAACATAGCCCGTACGGAGCTTAATAAGCGTTTTCCAAAGCTCTAAACAATGCTTGCTGATTGAATAGTGTTTCATTTCACACTCTCTTTTGCTGGCATTTAACCTCCCTCACTTTATAATCTTAATTATAAGTTCTACCGGTAACAGCGGCGGCATGTCCGGCCTGGGATTAACAATGATCCAGATCGGATCAGACCAAGACGAAAAATTCAAAGCCATATCACCAGCCCTGACAGCAATAGCCCAAACGCCAGGAATTAGCGAAAGTGTGTAATTCTCATAAACCACGTTAACAGTGTCATTGCCAGAGTAATTCACTTCGTTAGTATAAAGTCTCAGACTGACCACAAGCCCTGTAGTGTCACCGATTTCGGGTTGTGGCTCTCTGCCCGAATCAAGCGGCTGTTTCCACTGAATGGAAATAACGTCGCCTTGATTAATTTCAAAGCCTTCCGGATAATCATCGTTCAACTGCCAAAAATTAACATCCCAACATAGAATAGAATCTCCGTCCATTGTTGGAATCTGGGCGGCTATCGATCCTACCGCCAAAAGAAGTATTAATGTGACTAAGATTAATTTTCGCACCATGTTGCCTCCGTAAATTAAATTATAGCCGGGTTTATTTTCTTCTCTTTAACGCCCTATCTGCTCTAAATTTTAATTCTTCTACTTGTCCCCGGCATTCAAGTATAAATTTTTCATCGATCTTTTTAATTGGAACCTTTATCAATTTCAACACATAAACATTCTCACACTTAGGGCAAAACAGAGCCACGGAGGACCAGCCGTTATCAACCTCGATTAAATCCCTTCCACACTTAAAATCTGTGCAGGTCGCCCGCGTTATGTGCGGTGATGCTTGTAATTCAAAGTTTTTAAATTGCATTACGCCTCCAATTCACTAAATTAAAGTGTAAACTACTCCTTATTCCCATTCGTTTTTATCAAGATACAATGCTACTTCAAACTTTTCACTAAAATTTCTTAACCAAAAAGTTCCAATATCTTTCAGTTTCACTGCTTTTGGTAAACTGCGATCTTCAGCTATATCTATTCTTTTAGCATATACGATTTTACACTCTCTCATACATATTAATTGATATGTCGTAAATTCTATAAGTTCTATCGTTCCTTCTTCATTAGCTCTCGCTTTGCTTTCATTTTTTCCGTAGTGTTTTAAACAATTTTCACACGTGACATCTTCCCACCAATAATAGACATAATCAATATCATCACATGAATTTAAGCCACACCAAGTTGTATTATCTTTTTTAACTTTATGTATGGTGGGCTTTTTCATTCCTGCCTCCAAATTGTAGCCGGGTGAAGTATTAGAATGGTAGTTCATTTGTCCGATAACTCCGCAAATTCGTTAAACTGTAACCTGGTAAAACATTTAATCATCTGGCTTTCACCGTCGCGTTGATCTATCGAAATAAATACTTGGTGTTTTTTGCTATCGGCCTGTAAGTTATTCTCAACTCGGTCAATGTTATTCAGGATCATAATACAATCAACGTTTTCAGCTATACCTCCCGACTCTTTTAAATGCTGGATCTGTCCCATTTTACCCTCTGCAATATTGGCAAGCTGGGAAAGTATGATTAGGGCAATATTATAGTCCTTTGCCATGTCTGCTAAATAACCGACCGTCTTTTGAATCGCCGTAGCCCGGTTGTCTGTATTGTTATCAATCACCATCCGCTGTAAATAGTCTATAAAAACAACCTTAACACCTTTGTTTATATTTCGCCATACCTGATTTTTGATCTGTAGAAACGACAGTCCGGGACGTGTATCGATGTAAATTAATTCATTAGAACAAACATCATCAAGTAATTTTTCAAACAGCCCAACATTCAACTGATTCTTAAACCGGTAATCATCGGTCGATATATTCCGATCACTAAACCGGGCAACTATCCAACGAATAACTGAAATATTGTTCATTTCAAGTGATATGAATAAACTTTTAACTTCTTTGTTCCATAGGCTGTGAATCGTATTGATAATAAACTTAGTTTTTCCGGTCTTTTTACTACCACCAATCACGTAAGTTTTACCTGGGATAATTCCACCTGTAGCCCTGTCCAACTTCGGCAAGCCCCAGGAATAGCCCTCAATATCACCCATCGTTTTTGACTTCTCAACTATTTCATCGCCAGTCTTAAATATGTCAACTAAAGTAAACCCGTTGTTTTGTTGTGCCAAATCAAAGGTAATCCGTTCAAACTTTTCTACAAATTCTTTAGCTGTAGCCGGTTCATGTAAAACAGCACTAACTTTCATCCGGGTGTTTTTAGCGTCTGCATATTCCCGCAGCTTTTTAGCAACCGATACGACTTTTGCCGATGTTAAAAAGCCATCCTGTAGTGTTGAAATATGTTCCCTTGCATCCTTGCTGACCAGATCCATTATTTCTAACATATCGTATTTTTTATTCTGAGATATTAGATTAATAGCCTTGGCATAAATCTGAATATTGTGTTGGTTGTTCAGATCGTTAGCGTCAAGGATCTCGAATACGTCCATGATACACTCAGGATCAAATACAATCGAGCTGATAAATTCGTTTTCGAGTTCTGTTAATTCGAGTTCTGTTAGCATAAAATCACATTGTTAGTTTTTCGTTCCATTGCTCATAGATGGATTTTGGTTTTTCCCCTGGCTCCATAAATTCTTTATACCGTTCCTTTTGCCCGAAAAAATTGTTCGGTTGAATCCAGTAGGCTTTGTCGGCTTTACCATTATTTTTAAGGTGTTCGGCGTAATTTATTGTGAAAGTCATAAGGTCGACTTTTGACCGCCCATCTTTAAATAATTTTTTGATATTAATTATCGATTCTCTTTTCGGGCCGGGCTTAATATGTTTCTTATAAAATTCATAAATTTCATCAGCATCTTTTTCATGAATCTTTTCAATAGCCCGTTTTTTCTGTACAGTTTCTGTTTCTGTTTCTGTTTCTGTTTCATCGAGAGTGTGTAACGATTGTGTAGTTACACAATTTAAAATATCCTCTGGTGGCTCGGGATTTCTCTGTTTTGACGGGTGATCTATTTTTTGATATTTCGGAAAATTCTTTATAAAGTAGTATTTTTCTTGATGATACGTAAAGGGAATTATAGCTCCAAATTCCTCAAGTTCTTTTATCCATCGTTCAAATGTATCTTTGTTAATGTTTTCAAACGGGTAAATCTGATTTTTCAGCCAAATTAAGTGACCCTTCACAGTTCCGTAATCATCTGAGGCCGTCCACATGCCTACGAAAGTTAAGCGAGAGTCTCGCGAAAGTGTAGCGAGCTTTTCGTCATTCCAAAATTCAGGTCGGATAAGCCTACTTCGAGCCATGTTCTATTTTCCTTAATTTTCCCCTGAGCTTTGCAATGTCGTTTGATAGGCGGTTGTATTCATTTTTAAATTGTTGTGATGCAACTAATAAATTACCCTTATAAACTTCCATTCGCTGAATAAATAAAGAATTTAGTTCCTGTAAAATTTTCAATATTTCTTCTTCTCTGTGACATTTTTTACACCAAGTTATTAATGCTTCATCTGGATAATCCCAAGCCATTGTATTGGGGATATAATATTTGTGGTGGACGTTTAAATTCGTTGAGGCGGCACAGATGCGTTTATGTCCACATCTTTGGCATGTGTCATTGTCGCGCAGAAGTATTTCTTCCCTACGGTCGATCCAGCGTTGGTCTTTAAGTTGGTCATCATATTTCACGACAACTCCTAAAACAAAAAACGCGGTACTCGAAAAACCGGACACGCCCTGACAAAGGGGCGACTGCAAAAGCAGGGTCTTTCAAATACCGCGTTCATAAATTTAAGTTTGAGCTTTGTCATTTCGTTAGTCCTTTCAATTAGGTATAATATATACATTCCCAAAATAAAAAGCAATAGAAATCTTTAAGTATTTTTAAGAAGTTCTTTCAAGTCTTGAATAAATAATTCACAAAGTCTTGATTCTAACAAATACTCAGAATAGTTTTCACTACCTTTGTTTTTATCAGTATAAACGTTATTGACATCTAACCTGCCCCGATACTTGGATATTAAAGCCTCTATTTTCTTTTCCATCCGTCCCTCCATTCTTTAAATCCCAAAACTTATTTGGTTGTTTTAAAATAGTGTTAATTTTGATTGTTCGGCTTTGATGCGCTTGTTGAGCTTTAACGCAATCAGAGCTTGTTTTCTCGACGTTTTTAGATTATCCATACAAAGATACTCCTTTTGATGTTATCGGCTTGTGGGGGCTATGTTGCGGCTGTTATTTGTATCATTTCTTTAACCTGTCCAGGTTGGATTTACATTTTACCGTGGTAAATTTGCTTAACTCGGCAATTAGTGCTTGCACTTTGTCCCACGATGGTTCCGGTAGGTTGTGGCGCTTGGAGTCGGCTCCGATGTTTACGAAAGTGGGTTGTGCAATCTCTATTATTTCAACTAAGCCCTTTAAGTGAAATTCCATGATTGGCTCTATGGTAATCATTTTTTCGTTGCTTATAAAAAGAGATAGCGTTTCGGCTCGTTTTCGAGGATGAACAGCATTTGTAAATCTTGAAATCAAACTAAAATCATCTGTCTCTATTGTAGTTCCCAAAATGTCCTTTGGTAAATTATGAAAATTATAGTTGTGATATCTTCCCGGATTCTTTGTTTGAAATAGATATTTATTATTGTTCGCATCAAGCTTGTTTAAAACCTTTCTTATCATCTCATCTGGCACCGCATCCGCGAACATATCAAAACAAGATCCAACAAAGATAGGCTTGTCAGCTTTCATCGGTTTCTTAAATTCACTTTCTAACAGCCTAATCTTACCACTGTAGCGTTCTTTTACTGCCGGGTAGTTCATGCTCTTAACATAACAATACTTACACTGGTGCGGGCACTCTCCGCCTATAAAGTTAAATCTCTGCTTATGAACCCAATCATACATATTACCCTCTTTAGTCATGACTTTTTCCCTTTAAGTTTTTTCCTGAGTGCTTTCGCCTCTCTCAAGAATTGGTTGCTTGCCTCAAAGTTCTTTTCCGCATTATAGAATTGCCTGAAACCAAGCTCCCGGTGGTGTTTTGCTAAATATTCTAATGTTTCGATGGTGGGCTTTTTCACAACACCTCCTATCTAAACATATCTATTTTCGCATCAGGGCAGTAAAAACACACAGATGGCTTATGACAACCGCCACAAAAAACCTGGACCCACGTGTTTTTGTTTTCAAGGGGTGGAATTTTATTCTCCCCGACAAGCTTATCGACACACTTGCCGCACAAATTCATTTTGCCTCCAATTTTAATGCTAATATCTTCTGTTTGATTTCAAAACAGGCAGACATTCCACCCTCCAAATAACGGCCTTCAATGTTGCTTATTTCATTGGTTCGTTTCATGTCTAAAAGTTTAGAATGGTCATCAATAATAAACAATATTTTATCGTAACAATGCTTACAGATAAGAAACGTTCCATCCATGTTTATTCCCTCAGATCTACATAGATTACATTTTATACGGCTACTCACTCTTACCTCCAATTAAAAATTAAGTGGCGATCGGATCAGGCTGGGACGGGGTGGAAAGGAGTTAGGCACCACGCATCCCTCCGACCGCCGAATCATTATAGCATCTTTTTATCAGTGTCTTTGTAGCTGTCAACCTGCTTGCATTCACGCAAAAGTATGCTATTCGAGTCACTTTTTTTATCATCTACAAGGAAGAAAATCACCTGAAAGCCCTCCTTTTCGAGCTGTTCTTTGATGTTTTCCTTATTCTCAGGATCTAATAATTTTGCGTCGTCTATCATCCGGATGCGCAGTTCTGGATTTAACATTACAGATATCTTCGCCGTAATTAATTCCAATTCACCGCCGGAAAATCCATTCTCGTTAATATGCCGTCCTTTTAGGACCAACCCCCCGGAATCATCTACGCCCATATCAGAGAAGGGGAATTTAAAATTTTTCATGTAGTTGATTTTGAGTTGGGTTTGGTCTTTTTGGAGTTTTTTGTTGTTATCGGTCAGGGTTTTAGCGTCGGCTTTTTTCTTGGTGTCTTCTGTCCAGGTTTTCCAGGTGGTGTATTTTTCGTTGGTTTCGCCTGCAGTACTGATTTTTTCTTGGACATCGGTCATTTCTTTTGATGGATCGACTGACCTATCAATTTCTACTTCGGTTTTTTTGAGAGTGCCCTCCGTCGATTGTAATCCCTCTTTTTGCAGCATTAGTTCTTTCTCAAGTTCGGCGATTTTCTCTTTATAGTCCTTAATTATATCGCCACACCTCTCCACTTCCCAAATCAGCATATCTCTGTCGGTTTTTTTAGTCTGTAGTTTTTCCAACTCAACCGACAATTCATTCGTTTTAACCTCTTTAACTTTCTCCGGCTCACTCCCCAGCTCTCCAAAATTTGTTAAATCCCGATTCAAAAGAGTGAATTCATCTTTTAGGTTTTGTATTCTTATATCAAACTTGCCGGTATCTATGCCTAATAATTTAGATTGTTCTCTGGGTGAGTGCGAACAAAAATGCTTGGAAGTCATCAGTGCGACTGACAAAAGCCCATCAAACCACTTTTTATCTAAATTACTACCCTCTGGGGCAACAAAAGAGATCGAATTGGTAGATTTCGATATGTGATTTTTAATAACCACATCAAATTTAAGGAACTCATCACGCAAGACCCACTCGATTTTAGCCGTTTTACCGCTGTCTCCGATGAATTGGTAACGCTCTCCAATCAATCCGCCTTGATTTTTACTTATCCCCTTAATGCCCGCTAAAAGGGCTTTAATCAATGTAGACTTGCCTGAACCGTTAAGTCCGATTATGTCAAACGTCCCCTCCGGGAAGTCGATCTCGAAATGGGTGTATGCACCGAAATTGTCTAATGTTAGTTTTTTAGCGATCATTTCATGCCTCCATTAAAATTTTTGTTTCATCGGGTCAACATTAGCTGACTCGGCGTTGGTGTTGTGGTTAATTTTGTTTTGTGCGGTTTCTTTTTCGTCAAGCTCAATCTGTTTCGCGAGTGTCCATTTGTAGAGATCGTCGCGCGTTCTGAAATCGTTCTTAATTTCGCCGCCATGATCTTCAATCCAACACACACCATAACAAGAAAACGTCAACTCATGGTTTTTGTCGTAAACTTTTTCAACGACCCCCATGATCGTCTCAATATCCACCGTTACACCACTCATTTTATCACCCGCTTAATAAACGATCTAAATCGGTTGCCGGTTTTTTCTTCTTCGGGTAGTAGTGACCATTTCTTTTTGGGCTTAGATTTTTTAGACTGCCGGTGTAACTTCATCATGTTCGGTGTGTGAAATCTCATTGTTTTCTCCTTTAAAATTAATGGCGGCGGATGCAATGGGGCGCGACCTCTCTTGTGTGTTTCCACACCAACCGTTATTGGCCGTAGGCTGAGCACTCTGATAAGACACGGCTAACGATACACATCTTATTAATAGCCCTGCGACTGACCATCCATCCAGACCGCCATCCTGCCACAAATTATTTAGGTTTAGCGAATTCGGACAGCGCTTTGTCCAGAGTCGGGAACATTGCAGATGTAAGCTGATTAAGAGAGTTAATCCCGCAATATCGGCTGAGAAAGTTAGCTGCTTTAGTTGTATCTCCATCATTCACGGCTAAAAGCAACTTCCCATAAGTATCTTTCTTTTCCTTGAGACTTTCACCAGATACCGGCTCATTGTTTCCAGGTTCATCGCTATCGTTCGGTGGGGGCGGCTCGTTTGTTTCCTGTATTTTATCCTGAGCGATGGTTGCGCCATTCGTTTTCTCTTTGTTGTGCTCGGCCTGTAATCTTTGAGCCATTTCTTCTGTGGTTTCTACTTTCTCCGGATCAACCTCATGTTCACCGGGCATCACTTCGGTTTTTGGGGATGCTTCGCTTTCGATGTTGGCTGATATATGATCAACGGCAGCAATAAAGTCTTCGTTTGTGTGCAGTGATGGGTATTTTTTATATGTGTCCGTTAATCCCGCAGCAGTCGTCTGTTTGCAAACCTCTTTAACTGCATCCTCTACAGAAACAGGGGTTTCGGTTTTCTCCGGCGGTGCTTCAATTCCAGTATCATCATGATCCCGGACAACTTCAGTAGAAACTTCCATCTTTGCATCAAGTTTGACGTTTTCCGGGTCTTGCTCTTTCCATTGTTCAGATTCATCGTATGTTCCCTGGAAAGTCCCCTGAAACGCCATGGTTAAACACTGATTCTCGACTACTTTTTTAAGCATCGTTTCGGGCGCATGCTTCCAGACACTAAAACCCTTATCATATTCATTGAATTTCACTTCATGGTAGCACGGCTTTGGGTTGCTTTTTTTGTAGACAATGCAATAAGCCCTGATCAGTTTGCCCCGGTCGCCTTGTGCATATTTATGGACTGGCAATTCATCGACAACGGTAAATTCATCTTTTTCATAAACAGCAGCAACGAAATGACCGTTATAATCTTCAAGTTCCTGGGATTTTCTCCGTTTGAAATTCCGACCAAGAAAAATTGAGGCTGGTTTGCCTTTATCATATTTCACCGGCCATATTTCACCGACAAAGGGATTGGCGCCCATCATTGCACCCAATGAAATGAAGTATTTAAACTCTATCGGGCTTAAATCTTTTCCGAACATCTCCCGGATAGCATCTTCATCTTGCCAAATCTCCATTGTTTTAGCCTGAAATTGTTCCATGATGCTCAACGGTGTCTCTTTTTTTGCTATTGCATCTTGTTTCTTTTTTTCAGTCATAATTTACCTCCAAGTAATTAAGTTCAATATCTATTCCACATCAACGGCTTTTCGCCTTAATGCGTATTTACAGTGCTCATCAAAGTAACCACAATAATTAGGATGACATACCCAATTATCTGCATTAACGGGCGGGAATACACCCTTCTCGTAAGATTCAATGAAGATCCGGAAGCGGTTAAGGATAATCTCAAAGTCCTTTTCGTCCCGGGTGGATGGAAAAGGTTTTGCCACGGGAGTTTTATTGTCAATCAGGAAATCAAGCCGAACTTTCGGGATCACACCCTCATAAAGCTGGTAGGCCATGCAATAAGTAGATAATTGGGTTGATTGGTCAGCTATGGTTTTTACCGGAGTCTTGGCTGTGGTTTTTGTGTCTACAATCTCCGGGCCTTCTTCAACCACGTCCACCGCACCAACGAAGCTATATTTCTCAAACCCCTTTAGATTCTTCAACGCCCATTTCCATTGCGTTTTGAGCGGTTTCATTTTTGGTGCAAATTCTTCATAATGTAATTTAGCCAGCCTGACAGCTTTCGCAATAGTCGCAGCTCTCGTAGCATCCCGGCCAATATCGCGCTCACATACCCCCTCTTTTCCCTCTTTCAGATGAACCTCAACCTGAAAAGCCTTGTCGACGAAGTTCCGGGCGATTTCCAAGACTTCTTCAAGGGTAAGCATCCGAAGATAGTCGATAACGTTTTGGAGATTCTTGGTTACACTATCATCAACCGCACCACCAACGATTAACGATGAACCTTTGGGGGTTGGTATCTTTAGAATATTACTTAAATAGAATTGTTGAGCGCATCGGAAATAACGCTCTAAACCGGAATTGTGGATCTGGATTCGCTGGCCCGCCGTTTGAATGGCAATATTTTCCTTGACGGTTTTAATTGTTTCTTGTATGGTTGGTATATCACTCATAAAAACCTCCTTTAAAGATTAAATCTGCCTGTAATATTAAGTTATACATTTTCATGCTAAAGTCAATAGAAATCAGCCTCTTTTAGCTTCCCGCAAAACTTTAACAAGCCCCCACTCCGATTCTTTGCTCCTTTCTTTGCGATACAGCGCGAAACCATCACCCGGCCACAATTTTTTCATATTATTCTCCCAATGAGCGATAACGGTTTCCGGTGTCCAACCTTTTGATGTGAGCATATCACCAGAAAATCTTTGATATTCGCCCCGGTGTTTTATGTATATTGCGTAACTGTGGCTCATTTCAACCTCTCCGCTATCAAATCCTTAACGATATTCCTGGCCCAATTCCGCTGAGAAACGACCAGATCCGAAAAAGATGTATATTCGATGCTTTTAATGAAATTACTACAGGCTGTCCAATATTTCCGGGACTTCTCACCTGGCAGGGTTTCTGCTAATTTGTTGCATTTATCAACCGCGCTTTGATCTATGCCTAATCTTTCCCATGAGTTAACCATTTTTAGACATCCTTTCAGCTTTAATCTTTTATTTTCTACAAAATATCCCACATTGACCGGTATTATATGTCATGGGGATTTCCTCAAAATTTTCAATTTTATTATCAACCATTTCCTTAACTCTCCGGAGTGGGTGCTTTTTAAATCGATCAAACATCAAATAATTATCGCCACGCAGCTTTTGAATGGTTTCTTCTCTATAAATTAGATCGTTAAAAAGCTCCGGTTCATGTTTGGCAAGTGCTAATAGTTCAGCTCTTGATTTAAAGAAGCAACTATAACAACCGCCCCTTGACATATACCAGGGATATTCAGGCACTAAACCGTGATCGTTACACAACTCATAAACATCGTCTTTAACCATTTTTTTATCTTGCAGTGGGTAAATAGCATAATCTTCAACGTTGCCAGTCCGCCCGGCTTCATCATATCTAAGACCGATGGCAAGCTGAAACGGGGCAAAATCGTTCAAGTAGTCTTCTATTGGTTTTATCTTGAATATCCGTGTGCAATACCGGGCTCTCGGCGATGGGAAGAACTTCCTTTCGATCTCATATTCTTTTAATGTATATTTAGCATTCTGAACCCGGGCAATAGTTATTCCAAGGATCTTTTCCATATTATCTAAATGGTTATGAACCTGTGGAAATTCGTCCCCGGTATCGGCAAAAACAAATCTTGCTTTATTGTTTTTTGACAGCAATATAGCCAAAGCCGTTGAATCAAGGCCGCCGGAAACACTGACAAATAAGTTCATTTCAACCTCTCAAATTTAATTTACCCAGCAAAACACATCCCCAGCCATCACAAACATCACAGGTTTCATAGTCGTTTTTATTTGTCATTTTATCCCTCAATCATTATATTGGTTTCTGTGTCAATATCCGATAACACAATATGTTAAATTCGAGGTTTTTACACAGTATTTCGCTAAACTTAGGCTCTGGAACGGTTTGACTAAGCTCCAAATTGTAAAGCTCGGCAATTTCATCAGATATAATAATGCCGTCTTGATCTTCGTTATAGATTATCATTTCACCTTCTCGAATTTAATGACCCACACAAAGCAATTAGAATCCCACCCGAAACCGCGTTTCTTGTTTAGGGAGTCCCACAAAGCCATAAAATTGCCGATCACGTCTATGTTCCTTGAGCTTTCAAATACAAAACCCTCTGCCCTGCAATCAAGAATTTTAATTTCCTGTATCCGCTCAACCTTAATCTCTTTGATTTTAAGTTTGATTCGACTAAACTTTTTTGGCATGTGGATAGATGGTTTCCATTTGCGTAGTTTTGGCATGTTAAAAACATCGTAATCAGCCCTGTAACAGACTCCGACATGATGAGGAAAAAAACATTCCCGGACATAAAGGATATCGCCAGGCTTGCCGTATGGGCAATTCTTACTCAATATGTCAATTACGAGCCCCTCGAAACGTTTCGGTTGGAACCTTGTCACCCTCCGCGTTTCCGTTTTCCTATCATCCAGAATAGCTCTAACCATTTCAGAGGAAAACAGGATCGGGCGTTCTTTGATCTCATTCAAAATGTCACCTTTGCCGAATTAACAACATTAACCAACCCATCATTAATGCGCTTAATTGATTTGTCAATATATAATTTCTCTGGCTTGCCCCCGTTATCTAAAACGAGAAAATTACCTACTTCAAATATCCCGACAATTTCCCAGTATTGCTTTTGTCCAGCGTTCTCAAATTCAAAATATTGACCTTTTTCGAACGGCAACTTGATTTCGCTATTCATGATAACCGCCTCTCAGCTTTCCAATTGGCCAGGATTTTTTGATATTTTTCGTTTTGTGCAGAAGTCCGGGCGTTAAGTTCTTTGAAGTTTCTTAGGGTTCGCTCGTTGATTTTGACCGTTTCGGCCAGTTGCTTTAATTGATCTGTGGTCATGATTCTTTACTCCTTTTTGGTTTCCAATTTTCAAACGCCCGATTTTGTAAGACGAGATGAGTGCCCCCAAATTCCTTGCTGTGAATTTTACCACTTGCAATCGCTTGAGTTACGGCGGCACGGGACACGCCCTTAATTCGAGCTGCAACAGTTACTTTTAAGTAGTTCAAATTGCCTCCTTGGTTAATTCAACGCATATATGTTTTGACGGCATCCTCAAGCGATGGATGGCGCTGGGACATTCCGCCCTCTCTGTTGCGATCATGGAAAAGCAACTTAACTAAACCGCGACCACTTGAGTTAACGGAAACTCTAACACAATACCTGTGTGCCGCAAAAACAAGTGTTGTTAATTGGCTGAAGTCAAAAGTCGCCAAATCTCCATAATGATTTAATTCAAAATAATGTCCTCGGTCTTTCAGTTTGTTTGGTAAATGGTGCAAGCCATTATAAACTTCACCCAAAACAGCTTCGACCTTTTCTTTTAGAATCACATTGCCTCCAAATTACGTTTAATCGTTGACACAACATCGCGGGCTATCAATTCAAGTTTTTCCCTGTAATCATTGGCAGACTCACCGTCAACATTACCGGGAATATGTCTTTCTAACACGGTTACGACTTCGTCCGTCATTTTCCACTCGTCAAACATTTTGCCCTCCGTTTTTCTGTTTTTATTAACTGGTTATAATATACTAATTGTATTGCAACTTGTCAAGTTTTATTTTGATTATTTTAAAAAAGGTGGGATTTATCTACAAATGTTACAGAAATAAAATAAAAAAGCCCAAGATAGTTTCGCAATTTATCCTGGGCTTTTCCAACATCGCAATGAAGCGTAGCGGTGGCGGAGTGACTGAGAGTCAAACTTAATATAACAATTCTAATGATTTTGTCAAGCTATTTTTTCCCATTAGCCAAATGATTCCTGATCCAGGTAATATCCGCCTGCTGGGTGTCGTGCTTTTTGTCCAGTGTTACGATTTTCTCTTTAATAACATTAACATCGGAGACTAAACCTCCGCCCTTATCGCTGCCGTGCAATACTTTATCATAGCCGTCGGATTTCTTGAACAGCACCCGAATCTTATTCCGATTAACTGCAAAACTTGTAGTTACCGCTCCGATTATTCCACCTATTTTCCATGCGTCCGACAATTCCCAGGTCATAACTCAACTCCATTCAGTTTCGCATTCGTGCGGTTAGAATTTAATTATTCCATCTAAAAACAATAATACCGAAATTTGCATAACCTTTCATGAATCGCCTCCTTAACCAAAGGCTGCGAAACTTCCAAACGGTTATCCAGACACCATTATCTAAATATTTCCCCCAGCGGATCATTGCTCCGCTATTTCCTTCATTTGGTCCAAATTTCATATCAACCTCAAATTAATAGTTTTAATATAAATACACTACTTACGCCAATGCCGTCCGCAATTAAATCTTTCCAGCTAAACCCCTCTCCGCCGAACCATCCGTATTTTTCATAAGGCATATACGCATCTTTCCACTCCCACAGTGAACCGATAAACAAAACCAATAAACAAGCCATCGCCAGAGGCATGAAGATTATAGCGATTAACGTCAATATAGCACTCGCTATGGCGTGTTCAGCCTTATCATAGGGCAATATAGAGCCTTGCCTTGAAAGCCATCTATCTCGATTCCAAGAAACCCACCGGTATTTCATTTTATTCTCCTAATGTTTAACTATTAAATGCCAAACAGCATAAATTGCTATTCCAACAAGAAACAATTTCCCAATCTGGCTCTTTAAATGTCGCTGTGGTGAGGCTTTTATCTGTAGATGATCTATTTGTATAGGTTCTCGCATATAAAGAAACTCTAAGGGCATTTCCAGGGTTGGTGTTACTCCTTTAAAATCTAAAGGAAGCGCCAAGCCCATATAACCTATGTTGCCATTTCCCAAATCAAATAGCTTTGTATGAAATATTTCCATCTGGTCTATTGGTATGGCTATCTGGAAGTGATAGCTTGTAGGCACCTCAAGTTCAACCGGGATTGTCGTGAAAGTAATGTCTCCGCTCATTATCGGCTTAACAATAATAACAGAGTCTACGGCAGGATTAAACTCAAGCGTTTTATGTACTACCTGCGCCATCAGCGAACTGGCACAGAAAAAGGTTAGTATTGCTAAAATTAGGTTTTTCATTTCTTTATCCTTTTTGATCTGCTGCAGTGGCAAGTTTATAACTAAGTTTAAGGACGCAATTATGATGAACTTTAACCAACTCATCCAAGACACCGTTAAATTGTTTAATCCAAACTCCATTATTAACTTTTTGATTACAAACGATGCATTTTATCATTTCTTCCCTTTCGGATTTTTCGGTTTCTTCCGTTTATCAAACGACAAATGAGCGCCGTCCAGATTACCATACCAGTTTTTCATATCAATATGTGTATTCCCAGTATTGTCTAATACATTAGAAATCGACTGAGTAAAACCCTCTCCCGGTGTTATCACATATTCAGCCCATACGATAACCCCTGGCTCTCTTTTATTCTTACCGTTCTTAGACCATGCAAATAGTTTAAAACCGCCAAACCAGAACAGCGTTTCATCGAATATCATATAACATGGCATGTCTCCGAAGTCTTCTTGTAATGCGATACGGAACCAATATCTATCGCCGGAAGTTTTCTTTAGGATCTTCTGTTTGCGCAACGATTCTAATGATGCTTTATTATTGAACAATTGCGTGTCGAATAATTTCAACATCCCGTCAATCTGGGCGGTGTAGTCTTGTGGCTCAGTAAATGTAATCGACTCGTAAAAGTTAATCTTTGTTAGAATCTTTGTTTTTACCTGGCCGTTTATAGACACTGGAAGAATCCACAACCAGATCGAAGCCCATAAGGCGCAATTCTTCATAATCGAGTTTGCCATTTTCATAACCTATTTGTAATAAATTCGTTGCTTTTTTAATGCCGTCATTAATTGCAATCGCGTTTTTGGTTAATTCCGCAACCCTTACAGTCAGCGCGTCTCGGTCGGCTTTTACATCCTTTAGCACAATGTTTAACCGATTAATTTCGGCTTGAGCTGCCTGTAGTTGTGTTGGCTGCTGCTGTGCAAAAAGTGTATTGCAAACGAACACCAGTGCGATAATTAAGAACAGTTTTTTCATGAGTTACCTCCGTCTAATATAGACCGAAAGGCCACAATTTGACGGAGGCTAAGATAGGGTTGCAGCCTCCCGGTAAAATTAAATTCATTGAAGTGTCTCCGTCAGAATTAAGATACGCAATTCGCGTGCCTTTGTCAATGTTTAATGTTGCCCTAAGGCCACAGAAGTATATTCTAATTCCCACAATGTAACAATTCCAGATCCGGAATAGTCGTCCGTTCCTACATCCCGATCAAATTGAATGAAAATAAGATCTCCCACCGTCAAGGGCTGATTCCCTCCTGTGTAAACTATAATAATGGTAGTTTCATAGCTTTCCTTATCGGTCTCGGATGCCCCGCCAGTAAATGTTGTTGTAGCGACTACTACAGTTCCGTTATCAATTGCCTCTCCAAATACTATACTCCGGTATGTTGCATCCCATTTTACGGTTTCATCCTCCGCAACTGCATCGCCGGAAGTTGGATACCAATGCACATTTAAGTTCATATTGCTTGCACCGTCCCAATCGGAAGGGACTTCTACTGAAAAGAACACCACTTCATTATCGGCATCAAAACCAAGCCCCCGAGCAGTTCCTATGGTTATAGGCGTGGGCGCGGTTGGTCCCAATGTCGCTCCACCTGCTTGTATATCTTCGTGGCGGTTATATGTCGCAAATACGGGATCGTCCCCAAATGTGGCGATACCCGTTACTTTTAGTGTTTTTACAACAAAATCAACGCCGTGATCACCGCTGGCAACAAACGCGACCAGTAGTAGTAATGCTACGATTAAAGTATATTTTTTCATCATAGCCTCCTAAAATATCCTTACCATTCGGATGTAGATTATCAGATTTGCGCTGTTCCAGTTGGCTGCACTGATAAATAACGTATCCGCCGCGTCAAAATCGTCCACTCGTTGAAGTAGCGTAAAAGATCCCTCATCACTTGCTAACAAATTAGCCGCCGCGACAACTTCTCCGCCAGCATCGCTAAAACCTATGTCTAAATTTGTGATCTCATTAGCGGTTGTATTTTTGAATATGATGCTTTCGATTATGTAACCGGCTGGTAGGACGCTTGACCATGTTGTTTCGCCTGTGACGGTTGAATCGTTGAAGATTTCTACGTTAAGATAGTTTTCTTCATTGCCGTTTGTGCCTGCATAAACACCCGCATCAGTATCTAAAACTAACTGATTAGCGTTCAAGACACCATCATCAGCAACCATGAATGTAGCTTTAGCATCCTCTGCTCCATCAGTCCATGTTCCAGTCGCCTCTACCAGAATTTGAAATGCGATTTCGTCAGAATCGGCGGTATCATCATCGCCAAAACCATTCAAAATCATAAGATCAGTCCCGTTTACAATCGCAGTACCGTCCGGTTGCTTTGTAATCCTAACATCACCAGCGTTATCTATTCTTAGATGTTCTTCCAAAACCTTAGTGCCATCAAGTGTTGTGCGGAATGTAATTTTTGTTGGAGTGTCGTTATTGCTAACCCCTCCATCCATTGAGACCATAATTGATGCTGCATAAACATACTCATCCCCGTCATACGGATAGAAAGCAAAATCTCCTATTCCATGGTTCAAGTTTACAGCCGTCTTTGAAGCATGGCTACCTGCCGCTTTAAATGTTGCCCACGTGTTTGGATTGTTGTTACTCTGCGCTCTTGAATTTACAATATGTCCAGCTCCATCTGTATGAACTTCAAATGCACCTGAACCAATTCGTGTTACCTGCGTTGCTCCGTCTGGATGTAAAACAACAGCACCCGTAAATCCGCTAATTAAGAGAGCATCATCTGCGGTAATGCCTATATCCCCCAAATCATTGTCAGCACCTACAACAAAAAGTTTTCCCGACACATTATCCGAATCATCTCCCAACGTCCATGTTCCACTCGTTCCAGTGTTCCAGATGGTTGTGGCATCGCCGATTGTACCTACATTTGTAACCGCTGGAAATACGCTTGTTCCGATTATTCCTGCATCACTTGTAAGCGTAGAAGCGGTAACCGCACCATCAAAATCTATATTCGCTTCGGTCACGACCAGGTTATTAGCGTCGGTATTGTTAAGTATTGCACCGTTACCAAAAGTAAAAGTGCCAACACCTGTAAAAACTCCGCTGCCATCAACGGTAAACGTGCCATCAGTAAATCCGGTTGACGCTGTAACTCGCCCGGTCACCTCTAAAGCCGTAGACGGAGCCGCTGTTTTAATCCCGACATTACCATCAGGATTGAAGTTAATATCAGCCTCCACACCATCAGGATCTACTGTAGTAAAAGTAGTGTGACCATCATCTAAAAGTGTGATATCGAAAGTATTAGTTCCGTCGTATTTTAATTCAAGCTGTTTTGTTGTGACTGTAGTGGATATCAGCCCGGTTCCAGTTATAGTTGTGCCGCTCAACGCCCCACCTGCCGCAATACTGCCATCTGCTGTTACATCGCCATCTTCGTCCACCTTAAACCGATCCGCATCCACAGAAGTCCCTAATTGCATCAATGCGACATTAGAAACAGGTGAATCATAAACGCTAATATAAGCGCTCAATGAATCGATTACAACCGAATGACCACCACGGCTTTTATAGTTGAAGACTGCAGTACCGGCAACAGCACTATTAGCCGAGCTGAAACCGTTCGGATTAAATATCATCGAATCACCGGCAGTGTTGAAAATCTTGAACGACGTGCCGATTAATGTGGTAATGGTTATACTCGCCTCCGCAGAAATCGGGATCTCAAATATAAACGAATCTGCTGGCGCGCCTGCCACAATATTAGTGCCGTCGAAAGTTAGCCCTGTAATTCCGCCGCCTAATTGCCCGTATTGA
>SDBS01002212.1_pt1 | contig 19550 bp, 26 predicted proteins | sample 2277091 | NCBI WGS metagenome assembly SDBS01 (sample SAMN10404972, study PRJNA504765) | marine sediment metagenome | isolation source: marine sediment core GS10_PC15, 163 cmbsf | place: Arctic Ocean: Southern Knipovich Ridge | collected 2010 | reverse complement strand
AGGGCAAGCGCTCAGGTCAAGGCTCCGTCATATTCGGTTGTTAACGTGCTTTATGCTTTGTTAGCTTTATCATCCAACAAAAAGTCATCTTGTGATACGGGAGGAAGCAATTGCATCCGCCTCCAAGGTGAAAAAATAGACACAAACACGGGAAAATGAGATGGGGGATATGAATAATTTGGTATAAAGCGGGGCTAGCGCCTGATATAGGCTCGGTTCTTGGCGCTTCTACGCTCTCTAGGGTAGTGATAGAGGGTCATAACAGGGTCGGCTATTTCGGCGGGTGTTGCCTTCCAGCCCGCTTCAGTGAGGCGGTAGTAAACACGGGGTGGCGCTGGTGGGTAATCGTCCTGAAAGGATGACGGCTCGGTGTTGCCGGTTTCCGAGACCCATCCCAGACGCTTCAGATGACCGAAATATCTCGTGAAGCTTGCATAGCGCATCCTCAGCAGTTTGTAAGGTATGCGCTGTAGATAGTATTCTAATCGCTCCTGATACTCTTTTTCGGTAAACGCCGGTTGACCTTCCTTTATCCTTTTCTCCTCGTCTCTTTCTGCAGAGTCTTTAGCGTGAGCACGATGAAGAGCACTTTTGTACTCGTAGTGAATATCGGTCATGGGCGCCCCTTCTTCAGGCTTGATCTTTTTGCTGTCCTCAGGCGCGTTTCCTTTCAAGAACTCGATAATGAACCAGGCGGTGCCAAAGGGCCTCATGAAGCCGCCTATAATTGGCCTAAGCTCCATCTGACCCTCCACCCCAAAGCCGGTCATACCATTTCCTAGACTCCTCACCGGCAACCTTACGGTATCTCGCGGTGGTATTGAAACTAACGTGTCCAAGATGCTCCTGCAACAGCCGGAGCCCGTCTCCCGAATCGTCAGCCTTGACGGCATTTACGGCAAAGCCGTCGCGTAACCGATGTGGTGACACATTATGCACTCTCCCCGTCTCGGGGTTTACCAGCTTGGGTAAGCCGGCTTTCTCAGCCAGGTCTTTGACTATCTGCCAGCCTCGATGCCGGTTTATTCCGAACAAAAGGTGCTTTTCTCCTCGCTTGATTGAACCGCCTCGTTTGATATATTCCTCCAGCATATCCAGACTGTCTCTATCTAAAGGTAAAGTCCTCACTCTACGATGCTCCCGCTCGGCGGTTATCACATCCTTGACCACGCCACCGCACCCCGGACAATACGCATGCTGCTTACCCAACCTGAATCCGCACTTGGGGCAGCTGATCTTCAGTCGGACTTTCAGATGCTCGATTGTTATCGTTCCCGCTATGAAGTCTATATCCTTGGTTTCGATAGCGAGCAATTCACTTATCCGGCATCCCAGGTGAAATAGCAGCCTGACCAGCAATCGATCTCTCCAATTGGTGGCCGCCTGCTCCATGCCTCTCGCGTCTTCCGGTTCCGGATAGACTTTCATCGTTAACTACCTATGAGAGATTCTCATTAGAATCAGATGGGTTGGTTATATTCTTTGCCTCAATGTACCTGCGTTTAATAGTATCTCGACTGATGTATTTACCTGTCAGACTGCGATAGGCGACGGCCATCCGCGACCAACCCAAATTCTGCTCATCTCGCAAGCGCAAAACTATAGCAAAATCCACCGAAACCCTTGGTCTACCCACTAGTATCTCTTGCCTTTTCATCTGGTTTTTCCCGTATGAGCGGAGTTGTTCTTCCTCAGCATCTGATCTATCTTGTAGCCCCTGAGTCTCTTGATAGCCATCAGCGTAACCCTGAGAGTAAGCTTCGCTCTAGATTCATCTTCTTGTTGGTCTTCTGCCGCGAGGATTCCCATTCCGACTTTCATAATGTACGCGGACTTTTTGGCTTGATCTTCTCGAACTTCTGACAGACATCTTTAGAAATTCCAAAATTCACCGTTGGATGTCTCTCTTCACACTTATTCTCGATTGCGTTTGTGTTCGCCCTTTGTCACACCCTTTTGCCCTAACGATTACGATACTCGCTTACCCGAGGAAGGCTCCTTGCGCAGCCTTTATCTGTCACTTTCCGCCATCTTTTGTCACCGCCTTAATCTAACTCTTTGGTTTGCTAATCCCAATTCGAATAACGACCGTATTGGGCAACGTCTGTATCAGCCTATAACCAGGAGAAGACCCTGCCCGAGATTGATTTCTACGATGTCGGCGATACTTGGGCGGAGTCAACGCCAACCTTTGACCAGGTAACGACTACCCTGAAGATTATGGGTGGTGATGCTGATGTGGATAATTTCCTCAAGGCTACCCGAAGTAATCTCCAGGACCTAGAAACGGCTGTTATTGAGCTCAAGGCGAAGGCGCTCAAGGACAAGTTTGAGGAGACCTTTATCTATGGCAATTCAGTAGCTAATTCCAAACAATTTGACGGCTTAAGGAAGCTTATTGACACCACTACTGCTAGCGACCAGCTAATAGCTATGGGAGACAGCGGGGCTACTCTTTCCCTGGATAAGCTGGACGAGCTTATTGATGCCATCAAGGGGGGCAAGCCGGATATACTCCTGATGAGCCGCCGCACCCGAAGAAAGCTTAATGCTCTGGTGAGAGCCGCTAACTCCGGTATGATGGTAACCGACCGAGACAATTTTGGTAACTTTATCCAGCTCTGGGACGGTATCCCTATCGGGGTCAATGACTGGATTTCGGATACCCACACCCTGGAGTCTGGTGTCGAGACCGGGACCACTGAGGGCACCTGCTCCACTATCTATGCCACCCAGTTTGGGGAAGGTGCCCTCTGCGGCTTAACCAGCCCCGGGCACATGCAGGTAGAGCCGGTGGGGCCACTGGAGACCAAGGATGCCTCCCGAACCAGGATTAAGTGGTACTGCTCCCTGGCCCTGTTCTCATCAGTTAAGGCCGCGACCCTGATTGGGATTACCGATTAAACTAAGGACGAAAGGAGAACAACAGCATGGCTGTAGAAATTTCGGGAATAGTCGCCCTTACCTTTGAGCTGGATAAGGATGCCAGTGCCCTGGGGGAAACCGACGAGGCTATGGCACCGGTTCAGGGGACGGGCTCAGTAGCCAAGTTTACTGCCATTCAGGACGGAGCTATCCGGGGTATTGACCTTGAGATAGAGTCCAAGCAGAGCGCGGAGGATGATGTTATCGGCTCAGTTTGCATTGCGGGCAGTCGAGTTGACGGAACAGAGGTTACCGTCGCTGGTGCCGGCAGTTCCGCTGGTTCCGATGAGGCTACCTCCCGCTTCGATAAGGACACTGCTCCAGTTAATGCGGGTGACAGTATCGTGGTTAAGGTGAAATCCACCGATGCCACCAATTGTAAGCCGGGCGGTATCTTAGCCACCGTCTATCTTCAGCTCGGCGAATCAGAAATCTAAGAAGCTAAGGGAACCCCTACCCGGGGTTCCCTCAGGCAGACCGAAAAGGTCATTTAACAGGAGGTTTTAAAATGCAGAAGCAAGAACTAGCTAACTGGCGATGCCAATACCGGCTGAGCAAGTATCACGAGGACATTGAGCCTTACCGAGCCAGAGATGAGGAGGTTAAGTTCCATGAACTCTTTAAGCCCTATGAGGTTATAGAGGGCGAGGGAAACTGCCTCTTAAACAGCGGCATTGACGAGATGTGGGATTTAATCACCGGTGCCGTCAGTGGTAGCGACCATATTTACGATAATTCCCACGCCCAGATTGGTGTTGGTGATTCCACTACCACGGCTGATGCCTCTCAGACCGACCTACAGGCAGCCAGTAACAAGACCTATAAGGGGATGGAGTCGGGTTACCCCACCTCTACCAGTCAGAAGGCAACCTTCAAGGCTAGCTTCGGTAATGACGATGCTAATTACACCTGGGATGAGTGGGTAGTTAAGCAGTCAACCAGTGCCAAGTGTCTCAACCGGAAGGTAGAGAATCTGGGCACCAAGAGTTCGGGCACCTGGACATTAGAGGTCGACATCACGCTCTCGTAAGAAGAGGGATAGACATGCCAACTGAAGCTAAATCACAGGAGAGGGTTGAGCTTGGGCGTAGGGTAGTTGATACCTGCCGGGCTGCCCATGCCCAACTGCACTCGAAAAGCTGGTACCCCCAAATCCACGAAGACCACACGCCTCTACTCAGGAAGCTGGAGGCTGACCTCACCGAGCAAGGCTTTAATTCGCTGGATGAATTCTTTACTCAGAGCGAAGTGCTAAACATCAAAGAGACGGGCTTTAAGGATAGGGATGATTTTGAGGCTAAAGCTACTAAGGCTGACTACGAGGCACTGGAGCTGAAATGGCAGTAGAAACTTTACGACCCAATGCAGCTGGTGATGAGTGTAATATTAAGTCCGCCAATACCGCCTGTCCGAACCACTATCAAGATGTAGACGAGGCTGAACCCGATGACCTTCTTAGCCGTGTCTACACCAATGTAGAAAACTACCAGAGGGATTTATATAACATCGCTGACCATAGCGTGGGCTCCGGCATCATCACTAATATTAAGGTCTATGCTCGGTCTAAGATACTGGGGACGGCGGGGCAAGCCAGCCAGAAGATAGGTATTAAATCAGGAACAGGCAGTGGCGACCCCGATACTGTTAGTGAGTCCAGCGGGCAAACTTTAATCGGTAGCTTTACTGAATATAGTAACACTTGGACAACCAATCCAGCTACCGGTTCCGCCTGGACTTGGGATGAGATTGACAGGTTGCAGATAGGCATTGCCCTCCGAAATAGTGCCAGCGGGGTTAATGAAAACACCTTCTGCACCCAGGTCTATGTTGAGGTTGACTATACCGCAATAACGGTAAATACATCCTCAGACTCAGGCTCAGGTTCAGACGCCAAAGCATCAGATAACCCTCAAGTTTCATTAAGCAAATCTGACAGCGGTAGCGGGGCAGAAAGCACGCCAACAGCAACGGCAACATTAACTGGTGCTGAAAGCGGCTCAGGGGTAGATGCCCTTCTAAACCTTCTGGGTAAGCTAGTATCTGATGCTGGCTCCGGTGCCGAAAATAGCTACCTGGATATCATTGTGGGCGTTAAAAGCTCATCTGATGTCGGCTCAGGCACGGATGCATCCAGTTTGTTAGCTGAATTTGAGCGAGCTGATACTGGAGAAGGTATTGAGGCTTTACTTGCCAGATTACTTCATCACGCCGATAGCGGGCTTGGTAGCGATGCCGTTTTAACCCTGTTAGCGGCTTTGGCTAGAGCCGAAACCGGCTCCGGGCTGGATACCTTTAGCGGTTTACTGGCGGCTCTGGCTGCCACTGAGGCTGGTTTGGGTGGAGACAAGCTGCTGAGCCGAGAAATACTCCTGTCCGATGCCGGCCTAGGTATAGATACCGCTACCATGTATAAGGCCTTTCTGGCTGCCGATAGTGGTGCCGGGCTTGAAGCCCTGGGCAGTTTGCTAGCGCTCATCACCACCGGTGAGAGCGGCTCCGGTTCGGAGAAGCTTAGAGCTAAAATTATGACCTCACCCGGTGCTGGTGATATGAAACTGCCCACCAAGATGGGTAAGGCAGGAATACCGTCCAGGAGGATAAATTTATGACCTCCCCTGATGCCGGTGATATGAGTCTGCATGCCAAGATGGGCAAGGCAGGAATACGAACCAAGGGGGCATTTTATGAATATATCTGAGATGATAACTTTGGTAAGGCGTGACCTTAAGGATGAGAGTTCTCCTTACCAGTGGTCAGATGACGAACTAACCAGACACATTAGTCGTGCCTTAAGGGAGCTGTCAGAAAGGTTGCCACTGCCGGCTAAGGCCACCCTGCCGACGGTAAGCGATTCCAGAGAGCTGGATATTTCCAGCCTCACCAACCGGGTTATGGTTCAAGCCGTAGAGTATCCGGTAGCTGAGTTCCCGGCTAAGTATCAGCGCTTTTCCATCTGGGGAGATACCCTGACCATCATAAGCGGTCCTGAGTCCGATGGTACTGATTGCTACATCTACTACGGGACACTCCATACTATTGACGCTAATGGCTCTACTATCCCCAGTGAGTACGAGGATTTGGTGGCTACCGGGGCCGGCGGCTATGCAGCGATCAGCCAAGCCGCCTTTGCTATAAACAAGGTAAATGTCGGGGGCAAGATGACTGGCGATGAATTCCGAACCTGGGGCAACGAGAGACTAGTAATCTTTAGGGAAAGGTTAAAGCAACTGGGGCGGCGGCAGCGGCTCAGAACCCAGCAACTCTTCACCGAGTAGCCACTAACCCCGATGAGTATTTAAGAGGGATACGGGACAGTGACCGTGAAAAGACGGGCGTTTAAGAAGCCATTGAAAGTAAGCATGACAGAATGGACAGAATTCATAAAAAGCGCCCTCAGACCGTTTATCATCGTCTGGGGCTTTATTGTCTACGGCGTCTGCGTGATGACCGGGGTAGAGATACCCCAGCTGCTTGCCGGGCTAATTACCGCCGTCATCATAGAATACTTCGGTGAGAGAGCCTTTAAAAGGCTTAAGGAGAAGTAGTGAAGCAGAACTGGCTGCGTCATCTTTATAAAACCCTGGGGGCAAGAACGTGAGGTCTAAAGTAAAGTAGTGAAACAGAACTGGTTGCGTCGTCTTTATAAAACCCTGTGGGCAAGGATAGGCGGCCGCCCCTGGACCTATATTATCCGCGACTCTTACCACCAAAGGCCGCTCCTCTGGCTAGCCCTAGCCACAGCGCTCGGTATTCTGCTGGGACATCTCTTCTGGGGAACGTCCTGGGTCCCGGGGCAGTTAGGGTATTTAGAAGGAGGTATACCTTGAGAAGTTTATCGTCAACACTGCTTGCCGCTCAGAAGGAAGCCAGCCGCACCCCCTACGTTAAGGTTGAAGCCAAGAATAAAATAGCTGGTACCGTCAGGCTAGACTGGACACGGCTATACACTGGCACCGAGGCTGACTACTTCCACGCTCTAACTATCCCCGGTGACGGCTCCCTCATCAGGGTAAGACTGACACCCCCAGCCGACGGCAGAAAGCTCTACCGGCAAAGGGTGGCTAACCCAAGCCCCGAATCGGACTTCAGCCAGTGGACATACGGTAGCCAGTATAATATTGTCATCGTGGCGGCCTGCTCATTAGGAGCTGAGGTCTCTATCTTCTGGATAAAGAGCGACCGGGGGATTTATCAGTTAAAAAGCACTGACTACGGTGCCAGCTGGGGCACTCCGGAGCTTATTGATTACTCCCCGACCACCGCTATCTACGGCATCGCCGCCAGCTATAAGCCAAACGGTGATATCGGCCTCTTCTTTGCCGACCAAGCCACCCTCTACGTTAAGCAGCGGGTAAATGGTAACTGGCAGAATAAGACCTCCTGGGATAAAACTACCGGTGATTTATCTGGAGTGGCGGCTGGCTATGACGGTGACTTTAATCTCTTTATTACCGGTAAGGACTCGGACGATAACTTTAAACTGTGGTCGCTTATCTATGGCGATGGCAACGAGCTCCCCCCGGGCAACTGGTCGGAGCTAAAACAGTTTGCCTCAGCCCCCTCCGATGGCGACTTTGAATACCGCCAGGCATTCATGACTAAGCCCGATGTCTATCGGTGTTTCTTCGTCGAGAAGTTTACCGGCACTGAAGCCTACACGCGCCCCTTCTGGTCACACTCAGTTCCCGACACGAACTTTACTGGTAACCTGTGGCATGAGCCAGTGCCGTTTAATCTGTCAAGCGAGTACGGGTTAGCGATTGCCCATCACGGTAGCTACTGCTGGCTGTCAAGCCCGGATAGTGTGTGGCGGGCAAGGCTTACCGAAGAGAGCCTGGATTTAACCGCCGACGTCATAAGCATCAGGCAGGAACTCGGTAAAGAGGAAGGCCGGTTAATAGTCGAGCTAGACAACAGTGATGGGCAGTATGCCTCACCGGGAGAAGGTGAGCTTAGCGTCCTTGATATCGGTTGCGAGCTTCAGGTCAGCCCGGGCTATGCTACCTCTCAAGGTAATGAGACTAGCTCGGGGCTGGCTTTTTGGGTCGATGCCTATGAGCATACCAGCTCGGGCGGTAAAGCCAGCCTCATTCTACTTGCCTCAGATGGCGGGGAGTCCGTCAAAAACTGGCGAGCCCGACACCAGTTTCGGTGGAATAAGGCTAGTGATGAGCTGAGTGTCAAGGATATCCTGGCTTTTGTGCTGGGAAGATGCGGACTAAAGCTTGAGGTTAAATCCCAGTCACCAGTTTTAGATAGCTACTACCCTGATTTTACCATCCATCCCAATAACAAAGGGGATGTGGTCTTAAGAAGGCTAATCTCCTTCATCCCTGATGTCGTCTTTATTGAAGGCAGTAAAGCCTACGTGGTGAATCCTGTCACCACCGACAATTCCGTTTACTCCTACGGTTTAGACCACTCCATACTAGATGGGCGATACCGAAGAAGCGCCTGGGAGCTTAATCGCATCCAGGTTGAGGGCTGCGACCCGGTAAGTGGTGAGCCAATAATTATTGACAGTTTCTCCTGGACTGAGATAGACCGGCTCTATGACCGGCTGCACCGGCTCGAGGACAGAAACATAGATAGCGTATCTAAAGCGGAGCAGCGGGGGGAGGCCTTTTTAAGACAGGCTGAGATAGCATCAACGGGCGGGGCAATTCGGGTTCCGACCAACTGTGGGCAGCAGTTATACGATGTCATTGACATAACCGACAAGCGGGCAGGGCTTAGCAGTGAGAAAAAGAGGGTGGTCGGGCTAATTCTAGTTTACAACCCTCTCCGTAGAGAATATGAAGAGCGGCTGTTATTGGGCGCAGTATAAATCCCCACGAAGTAATCAAGGGGAAGGGGGAAAAGGGGATAGGGTTACAAAAATCTAAAGGAGACCCACTCAGATGAGACTTAAGAAAGCAATACTAAAGGGCTTCAACTCCACCGACTATGAAGCCACTATCCAGCTTACTGGTAGCTACAAGGCTTACCTCAAGGGTGTTACCGTAGCCAGAAATCTGCCGGCTGCCGAAATGGCTCTGGGCCGAAAGGTTGCCGTCGTCTTCTTTGATGAGTATAACTCCAAAGAGGCGGTGGTCATCGCCATCTATACCTAGTTTTCCCGCGCCCTACTACGCCATCTACTCTTTAGTCAGGCTTGAGGCAATGCTCTTCAGGATGCTGAGGATGCCAATGACCGCCCGCTGTACATCAACTGGCTCCTGTGATAACATCCGGGCAACGTAAGGGTCCAATCGCCTACCAACGTAGGCTGGGCTCTCTTCAGCTACGCCAGTAGCCTGAGGGGACAGATAACCGGCCAGGGCAAATAGCTCATTCTCCCCAAAGCCTAAGGGCTTGGCCAGCCGGCGTAGAATACGCCCTGAGGGAAAACGCTCCCCCCTCTCGATACGGCCCAGATGGGATGCCGATACTCCTGACCTCCCCGCCAACTCCCCCAGCGTCAGCGACATCATAACCCTCTGCTGCCTGATTATCTCACCTAAATCATTTCGGTTGCTATTGTCCATAACTATATTATAACCTCCGTTTGGCAAACTTCAATAGCTAAATAGTATCATATTTTTTGCCAAATGGCAAATCCCCCCCTACTTAAGTTTGTGTCTTCTACATATTAGCCTGCTGGCATTAAATGTCCCTTAAAATAGCGTTAAGATTTCATTAAAATCTTATTTCTTGACGGCTAAAGCTAAGGGTTATACAATGGCACTGCTTAAGAAAAATGGCTAAGAAATACGATGTTATTATTGTGGGTGGTGGTCCGGCTGGCATCTTCGCCGCTTTAGAGCTCTCCCAGCCGCCGGGCCTTAGTGTTTTACTCATTGAGAAGGGTAAGGACATTGATAAACGCACCAACCTGGTTTGTGGTCTGGGGGGTGCTGGGGCCTATAGCGATGGTAAGCTAACATTAACCCCGGAGGTGGGGGGTCGGCTTCAGGATTATCTCGGTAAGACTGAGACTGAGGCCCTAATTAAACATGTTGATGATATATATCTCAGGTTCGGCGCTCCCAGCAAGCTCTATGGAGTAGGCGATGAGGTTAATGAGATAAGCCGCCGGGCATCTCTCGCCGGACTACGCCTGATACCGGTGCCGCTCCGTCATCTGGGCACGGAGCGTTGCCGCTCGGTACTCAAGACAATACGAGATTACCTGATTTCACACCTAGAACTTAAGCTTGAGGTAATGGCCTCATCAGTCATCACCGATAACGGCAAGGCTACAGGTATTGAAACCGAGATGGGAGAGCGTTTTGACTGTGATTACCTGATTTTGGCTCCCGGTCGGGAAGGGGCGGATTGGCTATTGACCGAGGCTAAACGGCTCAAGCTGACCCTGTACAACAATCCAGTTGATGTTGGCATTAGGGTCGAGGTGCCCGTAGCCGTAATGGAGGGGCTGACCAATGTGCTCTATGAGGCGAAGCTGGAGTTTCTGTCCCAGAGCTTCGATGACCGGATTAGAACCTTCTGCATGTGTCCGGCTGGCGAGGTTACCATGGAGACTACCGGCGGCTTTGACCCCGTAATCACGGTTAACGGACATAGCTATGCCAACTCCAAGAGCCAGAACACTAATTTCGCCCTGCTGGTAAGCACCAACTTCACTGAGCCGTTCCGGGAGCCTATTGCCTACGGCAAGTATCTGGCCAGACTGGCTAATATCCTTAGCGGTGGAGTAATGGTACAGCGCCTGGGTGACCTTATGGAGGGTCACCGCTCTACCCCAGCCCGCATTGAGCGGGGCATAGTTAAACCAACCTTAAGGCAAGCTACACCGGGTGACCTTAGTTTTGTCCTTCCCTATCGCCACCTCACCGGACTCCTGGAGATGCTTCAGGCAATAGATAAACTGGCTCCCGGTGTGGCGGCCAAGCATACCCTACTTTACGGTGTTGAGGTTAAATTCTACTCTTGCCGACCCCAGCTTAGTCCCAGCCTCGAGACCGAGATTAATAACATGTTTGCCGCCGGTGATGGCGCCGGGGTTAGTCGGGGGCTAATTCAAGCCTCGGCTTCGGGTGTAGTGGCTGCCCGTGAGATATTGAGGAGAAGAGGGCACAATCTACCTGCCGTTTCTTGACAGGGCAGCCCGTGCCCCTTAAAATAGGGTTGTCTAATTATTCTCACCCCTTAATCCTCTCTCTTCAAAGGAAGAGCCGGTAGCTGCTGAAGAGGCAAGGCCTCTTTAAGCTTTGTTATTAAATGCAGTATTCATGGTCTAGAAGGAGGCTGATGCTATGTGGCTAATGTAGTCGCTGGTGAGCATGAGAGCTTTGATAGTTTGCTCAAACGGTTTAACAAAAGGGTGCAACAGGATGGTATTCTATCCGAAGTGCGCCGTCGAGAACACTATGAGAAGCCTAGTATTAGACGTAAGCGGAAGAAAGCCGCCACAAAGCGTAAGTCTGCCCGAGCATCAAGAAGTTAGGAGCATCTCAGGAGATTACAGGTAACCCTGTCCTCTAGCCTTAATACTCACTTTTTGTCATATGATGGGTGGCGTTTAAGTTATTGACCATGGGGATTAGAGTGGAAGCGAATTTAAAACAAAAACTAGAAACCGACCTAAAGCAGGCAATAAGGGCTAAAGATAATGTAAGGCGTTCTGTTATCCGACTGGCAATGGCCGCTATCAAAAATAAGGAGATTGCCAAGCGTGCTGCCTTAGATGATACGGATATCCTCGGTGTTATCGCCAAAGAAGTTAAGCAGCGGCATGAGAGCATTGAAGCCTTCAGGCAGGGAAACCGCCCTGACCTCGTGGCTCAGGAAGAGGCTGAGCTGGCTATCCTTCAGGAATATTTACCACCACAGATGACCCGGGAGGAGATTATAGCTGAGGCGCGGCAGGTTATTACCGAGGTCGGGGCACAGGGACCCGGTGACAAGGGAAAGGTTATGTCCCGAATTATTCCCCAGCTTAAGGGTAGGGCAGATGGGAGAGAGATAAATGCCGTCGTAACTGAGTTGCTGAGTTAATAATATGACTTGCGATACGCTTAAGAAAAGTAACATCCAGATAGGGGGGCAAGAGCCCCTCTTATGTTTTATTATTGGCAAGCGGGATGAATTAGTGCCCACAATTGAAGTCAGTTTAAGAAGGTAACCAACTAATGCATACCATCGAAGTCAGTTTAAGAAGGTAACCGACTAATGCATGCCATTGAAGTCAGCTTAAGAAGGTAGCCGATTAATGCATACCATTGAAGTGCGTTTAAAAAAGCATCTAGCGGATGCTAGAGGGCTGGGCTTGGTACGGGATATACATGACCTGGGCATAACCTCAGTCTCCAACGTCCGCGTGGTCGACGTATACTGGCTGGATGCCGATTTAACTCAAGATTCACTGGAACTCGTTTGCCATCGCCTTCTTGCCGACCCGGTGACTCAAGAATACTGGTACGGGCAGCACTCTCGCTCTGAGTATGAAGCTGATGCCAACTGCCACAGCATTGAGGTTGCTTATAATGCCGGGGTTACTGATCCGATTGAGGGCACTATCATCAAGGCACTTCAGGATTTGGGTGTGGGCGAGGTCAGGGCAATTAAAACCGCCAAGCGATACCTCATTGAAGGGCAATTGGATGCGTCGCAGCTAGAGGCTATATGCGATAAGCTGTTGGTAAATCCCATTATCCAACACGTAGTTAGAGAGGAGCCGGTAGGATTCCCGGAAAATCCCCAGTACGAATTTACCCTAAAAGAGGTTGACGTCGGGCAGGCAGGGCAGGAGTTTGGGTTTAGTGAAGATGAGCTTACGACTATTACCGCCTATTTTCAAAAGCAGGGGCGCAACCCCACTGATGCTGAACTGGAGACACTGGCTCAAACCTGGTCGGAACACTGCGTCCATAAGACATTTAAGGCCCAAATCAAGCTTGGCGAAAAAGTCACTAACAACCTAATTAAGAGCACCATCATGAAGGTAACCGAGGAACTGGGCAAACCGTGGTGCCTCTCTGTTTTTATCGATAATGCGGGGGTGATTGATTTTGATGGCCACTGGGCACTGTGCTTTAAGGTTGAGACCCACAATCACCCTTCAGCAATTGAGCCCTATGGCGGGGCGGCTACCGGTATTGGCGGGGTGGTTCGAGACCCGCTGGGCACTGGCTTAGGTGCCAAACCGATATTGAACACCGATATCTTCTGTTTTGCCCCCCCTGATTTCCCGCACGAAAAGCTGCCTAAGGGTGTGCTACATCCGCGGCGTATCTTTAAGGGGGTTCGGGCCGGGGTAGCCGACTACGGCAACCGTCTGGGGATACCCACCCTTAACGGTGCCATACTCTTTGACGAGCGCTATCTGGCTAATCCCCTGGTCTTCTGCGGCACACTGGGACTGCTACCTAAGGCTGTTGCCCAAAGAGGGCAACAGCAGTCCGGTGACCTGGTGGTATTGGTCGGGGGTAGAACCGGCCGTGATGGTATCCACGGCGTCACCTTCGCCTCAGAGCAGCTCACCGAAGAGTCAAGCACGGCTTCTTACAGCGCGGTGCAGATTGGTAATCCCATTGTGGAGAAAAAGGTCATTGACACCCTGCTTGGGGCTCGAGACCGCCGTCTCTACTCCCGGATAACTGACTGCGGGGGTGGGGGGCTTTCCTCAGCGGTAGGTGAAATGGGAGCCAGTACCGGAGTCAGGGTTTACCTGGACAGGGTGCCCCTCAAGTATGCCGGGCTTTCCTATACGGAGATTTGGGTGTCAGAATCGCAGGAGCGGATGGTGCTGGCAGTCCCCCCACAGAACGCTACCGAACTGCTAACCCTTTTTGCCGGTGAAGATGTTGAGGCCGTGGTTATCGGCGAGTTTACCGATGACCGGCGGCTCAGGCTTTTCTATCAGGGGAATTTGGTATGTGACCTCGACATGGAATTTCTGCACCACGGCATCCCGCAGGTGAGGCGAGAGGCAGAATGGACACCGCCACAGCATATTGAGCCAGACTTCCCCTGCCCCGGTGACCTGAGTGAAGCCTTACTCAGCATTCTTAGCTCGTGGAATGTATGCAGCAAGGAGTGGGTAATACGCCAGTACGACCATGAGGTACAGGGGGGTAGTGTCCTCAAGCCCTTGGTGGGAAAGGAAAACGACGGGCCGGGCGATGCCGCCATCATCAGGCCGGTCTTAGGCTCGGAGATGGGGGCCATCGTGGCTTGCGGCATAAACCCAAGATATGGAGAGATAGACCCCTACTGGATGGCTGCCTCAGCCATCGATGAAGCCTTAAGACAGATTATCGCCGTTGGCGGTAGTCTATCGCGGATAGCCCTGCTGGACAACTTCTGCTGGGGTAATGTCCAGCAGCCCGAAATACTCGGCGCTCTGGTAAGGGCAGCCCAGGCTTGCTACGATACGGCGCTTGTCTATGAGACCCCGTTTATTTCGGGTAAGGACAGCCTCTATAACGAGTTTGAATATGAAGGCAAGGTTATCTCTATCCCCCATACCCTGCTTATCTCGGCAATAGGCATTATGGATGAGGTGAGCCGCGCCGTATCCATGGATTTCAAACAAGCTAGCGACCTCATTTATCTGGTAGGCACCACCCAGAATGAGCTTGGCGGTTCGGAGTATTTCAGGCTCAATGGCTTTATCGGAAATAGCGTACCCAAGGTAAGTCCCAGCCAGGGAAAACGGCTCATGGAAAGGTTGAGCCTGGCTACCAGGAAGGGCCTGGTTAGAGCCTGTCATGACCTGAGTGAGGGAGGCATTGGCGTCGCCATTACCGAGATGGCGTTTGCTGGAGGGCTGGGGGCGCTAGCCCATCTAAGGTCGGTGCCGCTCGGCGAGCCCATCGACCGTGATGATTTTGTGCTTTTCTCGGAATCAAACAGCCGTTTTCTGGTGGAAGTAGCCCCCGAGAGAGAGGCGGAATTTAGAGAGACAATGAAGGGCGTTAGCCTGGCGGCTATTGGTCAGGTCACTGATTCAGAAGTGCTGGAAGTATACGGACTAGATGGTCAGCGAATTCTAATTAAATCACTTGACGAGCTCAAGGAGGCATGGCAAAAACCACTCCGGTGGTGAGGCTAAAAATGGCTAAAGTAGGAACGCTGATACTGCGTGCCCCGGGGACAAATTGTGACATGGAAACGGCTTTTGCCTTCCAGCAGGCAGGAGCCATCACGTCTCAGGTTCATGTTAACCAGCTAATCCGTCGTGAAGAACAGCTCTCCGACTACCAGATACTGGTTATTCCCGGCGGCTTTACCTACGGTGATGATATCAGCGCTGGCAAGGTGCTCGCCAACGAGCTTAAATTAAAGCTGGGTGAGGATATTCAGAATTTCATCGACCGTGGCGGGCTAATCCTAGGCATCTGCAACGGCCTTCAGGTGCTGGTCAAGGCTGGTATCCTACCGGGGACACATAACGGCAGAGGGCAGGCGATAACTTTAGCCGCTAATGATTCCGGTAGATTTGAGTGCCGCTGGGTATATCTTAAGGTGAATAAGGACAGCCCCTGCCTGTTCACCAAGGGTATTGAGAGCCTGTATCTGCCGGTGGCTAACGGTGAGGGCAAGGTTGTCGCCACTAGTGAGGCTTTAGCCAATTTAAATGTAGTCCTATATTATACTGACGCGCATGGAAACACTAACGCTGGCTATCCCTATAACCCCGGTGGTTCGGTGGGAGATATTGCCGGCATTTGTGATAGCTCGGGGCGCATTTTTGCCTTAATGCCCCACCCTGAGCGCCACATCCGAGGCACCCAGCATCCCCGCTGGACCAGAGAGGGCGCCAAGAAATATGGAGACGGCTTCCAGATTTTCCTGAACGCCATTAAGTGGGCTAAGAAGAATCTATAAAGACTTCGTTCTCCAATTTTGTCTACGTTTCATTTATAAATACTTCGTTTCCCAATTTTGTCTACGCTTCATCTATAAAGACTTCGTTTCCCGATTTTTACCTACCTTCGGCTATATTCATCCACTGTTCGCCGGTATGTAAAGATTGCTCCTGTTTAAAGGTGCGGGGACATTTAAGAAGAGTATGAGTGCCATGTCCTTTGAATTTAGCTATCCCTGCTAGGACGATACGAAGGCAGCTAGAACATCTGTCTTGAGGAAGGTTTTCAATTATGGTGTTCGGGTTCAGTCCCGGAACCCACTATTGCCCACGGCAACTCTTTATCTGTATCCCATCTCTGGTGAGCATAAAAATCTATATCCAGATGGCACTTGCTTGCCGCCTGGCGCCAGCCAGCTAGAGATACATCTTCTATATTAGCCAGCACCTCAGCTACTTTAGTGTCGCCACGGGCTAAGACCGCCTGAACCTCACTCCAGGCCGGGCTTTCAACCTTGAGTTTGATACCTCTCGGTGGTAGTCTCTTCTTGAGCAGCGACAAGCGCCGATTCAGGGTGGAAAGTGGTGCCATCGGTAGCCACTGAAGTAGGGTGCCCGCCTTGGGCACAAAGGGGGCAACATTGAGGGTGAGGCGAGTGCCACTCTGCCTACGGTCAAGAATATCTTTACAACTGATAGCGAGCCTGACAATCTCCGCTACCTCCTCATCAGTCTCCGTGGGCAAGCCAATCATAAAGTAGAGCTTGAGCTGCTTTATCCCCAGCTCGCTAACCTTGCTTACCGCTTCCAAAATATCATCTTCGGAGATACCTTTTTTGATTAACTGGCGCAACCGCTGGGAACCAGCCTCCGGGGCCAGGGTAATTGTCTGCGCCCCCCCTTTAGCTAACACCTCCAATACCGTGCGGGAAAGAGGTTTTACGCGCAAAGAGCTGACAGAGAGACCCACCCCCATTTGCTGTAGCCTCACCATTAGCTCTTCTATTTGGGGGTGGTCGGTAACCGCCGGCCCGACCAATCCCAGCCGCCTTCTATATTTAAGCCCCTGCTCCGCCTGGGTGATTAGACTACCTAAAGAGCGGAAACGCATCGGGCGAAAGGCACTGCTCACCAGGCAAAACCGGCACCCCCAGTTACACCCCCGTCCCACCTCAATCAGGTATAAATCTCCTAGCTCGGTGTCCCGGGTGAGCACGGTTGAGGTGGTGGGAAAGTCGTCCAGACTCCGTAACCACCGGCGAACCACCGGAGCCCCCGAGTAATACTGAGGCACATAAGCCCCGGGTAGCAAGGCTAAAGCCTTCAGCAGCTCATCTCGCCTGCCACTAATACTCTCAGCCAGCATCGGGAGCATACCCGGGATTATTGGCTCTGCCTCACCAATACACAGTAAGTCAAAAAAGGGAGACAGGGGCAGGGGGTTAGCCGTGATGCAGGGACCACCAGCAATAACCAGCGGCTGCCTTTCGTCGCGCTCAGCGGCGTATAGGGGTATGCCACCGGCCTTGAGAATCTGGACTACATTCAGGTAATCGACCTCGTAGTTGATGGAAAAGGCAAGGACAGCAAAATCGGTAAGCGGCCGCTGAGATTCCAGGCTCAAAGGGGGTGATTTCTGAGCCTGGTTCTCCTTTTCCCAGAAGGCTCGTTCACAAACGACCCCTCCATAGCTATTTAGGAGGCTATAGATGGCATGAATACCCAGACTGGACATGCCGACATAGTAAGAGTTAGGGTAGATAAGGGCGATGGGGAGCCTGCCTCCCCAGTCTTTAATAATAGTGCCCTGTTCCCGGGAAAGCCGCCGTCTTGCCTTCTTGATTTCATCCCAACCCATAACTTTTTGTTCTTACTTCAAGCCGCTTTTTTATACTTACTTCCAGCAGCCCTTAAGAAACCGGGAGTTTATCGCTACTACCCTATCGGCTACCATCCTTAATCGACGGGAAGTCTGCTCTTTACCAAACAGGGCAATCTCTACATTCTTCCCATTATCCTTGACTGCCTGGAGGGCGCCCACAAAGTCATTATCACCAGCCACCAGAACCGCCACGTCATAGTTATTCTTAAAGCTGTGAGTTATCATGTCAGTAGCCAGCTGGATATCAACGCCCTTCTCATAAGGCGGGCTGTTAGGCCAGTTGTGGTAAACAAGACGCCCTAAACGCAGCTCACAGTAAGGTATGGCATTTATACTGGTAAAAAACGCCTGCTGGTCTCGATATCGCTCCGGCTCTTCCTTATGGCCCACCTTAGCGTTATAGTAATAGAGTCTTACCAGACGGCGCTTTTCCAGAAGCTTATTACCCAGCTTGCCGATGTCAATATCGGTTCTCTTAAAGAAACTCTTAAGAGAATGGTAGAAGTTACTGCCGTCAATGAATATCATTAACCTTTCGTCCCTATCCCCCATACATCACCCCCCAGAACTATTTTGCTTTATGTATACTAAACCAATTATACCGTCTCTGGGATAGAATTGCGAATTGGGATGAATTACACGGTAATATCAATGGGCAGGAGGATTACAAGAGCAGGGGCATAACCGGCAGACGAGGAAGTCTTCTTGAGGTAGGAAGCCGGAAGTCCATCTCACTCTTTCTATTCTGGGGGATGAAAGCCCATGCTTGGCTTGGATGGCTCAGGAGCTTCGGTCAGTTTACCAAACTTGGCTTCGTATTTTCCCAGGTTGGCTCTAAGAGCCGAAACCATCCTTTTCATATGGCCGGGACTAATAATAACCCGTGCCGTCACCGAGCCAACCGGAGGCGTTATCATCATAAAGTCCAGGATAAACTCTTCTTTAGTGTGGGTGATGAACATATTATTTGAATACACGCCACCTCTAAGATTTTTCAGTAAGTAGGAATTTCCACTTCTTTCTTAGCCTTGCCGGTCTCCATCTTAACGCTGATTTGATATTCAATTTCGCCATATGAATATGTTGTGCTTAAATCACGTGTCTCAGCACGACCTTCAAACTCAATACCCCCACTCGAATCAGTTACGGCTATGTAAGCACCCTTGGCTCGCCTCTTTCTTAAGATTTTGTGAGACAACCAGTTCACCAATAGGCCAGTACCAACCCCTATTCCCCACGATTGGAAATCAAATTCCATTTTTGTCCGCCTATTCCGGAGGGTGGAAACCCATCGATGACTTAGGAGGCTCGGGGGCTTCAGCCAGTTTACCAAACTTGGACTCGTATTTTTCCAGGTTGGCTCTGAGAGCAGAAACCATCCTTTTCATATGGCCGGGACTGGTAACAACCCGTGCCGTCACCGTCCCAAAGGGAGGTGCTATCATCATAAAGTCCAGGATAAATTCCTCTTTGGTATGGGTGATGAACATGTTATTAGAATACACACCACCCCTGAGATTTTCCGGAAAGGTAACCTTCACTTCTTTTTTGGCCGGCTGTTCACTCATATTTCATTCTCCTCCTGTTTCTTAGATTTTATATTTTAGCACTTGGTATACCCGCAACTGGGGCAGACGAAGCAACCCTCCTGATAGACCAGCAGGTTGCCACAGTCAGGGCACTGCCCGGCCAGGTTCTTAACCAGGCCGTAGTCCTCCAGCCTGGGTTTGCCATCGTAACCGGTGGTATGCTTTTCCAGCACGCTGGCGATAGCATCAGCACAGGAGAGGATAGACTTGCCCTCTTCCCAGGCAATCGACGGACAGCGGATGCCGCGGAGCTGTCTCACTATTGAGGCAACATCCACCCTGGACCTCAGGGCAAGAGAAATAAGCCGGCAGATAGCTTCCAGCTGGGCGGAGGCACAAC
>SDBS01002210.1_pt1 | contig 19563 bp, 16 predicted proteins | sample 2277091 | NCBI WGS metagenome assembly SDBS01 (sample SAMN10404972, study PRJNA504765) | marine sediment metagenome | isolation source: marine sediment core GS10_PC15, 163 cmbsf | place: Arctic Ocean: Southern Knipovich Ridge | collected 2010 | reverse complement strand
CGTCGGACTGGGGGTGCGGATGGCGGTCCTCTATGTGTTGTGCGGGGGCGGGAAGAAAGTCATCCGGAGGTAACCAGCAGGTGAGCGTGAAATTCCACAAACCGATTTCAATCATTGCCGGTGGACGGATTATCGATCCGGCCTCCGGCCTCGATGCTGTCGGTGATGTCGACGACGCTGCCCAGCGTCACCAGCCCGAAAATATTAGAGCGGGCCACCCGACTGTGGGCAATGTCGCCGACAATGAGAATTGTCCGGCCCGCAAGCGAACCGAACTTCTCCCACAGGGTGTAGATATCCAGCAGCCCCTGGGTTGGATGCTCATGGGCACCGTCGCCGGCGTTGATCACAATCGAGGAACAGCACGTTGTCAGATAATGCGCCGCGCCGGGGAAATGGTGCCGGATGACCACGACATCGGTTTTCATCGCCTCAATGTTTTTAATTGTGTCCTTAAGTGATTCGCCTTTCTGCACTGAAGAAACAGAGGTAGTAAAATTCACCACGTCGGCAGACAGCCGTTTCTCGGCCAGTTCAAAGGAAATGCGGGTCCGGGTAGACGGCTCATAGAAAAGGTTGACCACGGTCATGCCCCGCAGGGGCGGGACTTTTTTGATCGGCCGTTCGAGGATTTCCTTAAAGGAAACGGCGGTCTCCAGAATCAACTGGATATCCTCGGCGGGCATACCCTCCAGTCCCAGCAAATGCCGGGAGGAAAGCCGCGCCGCACGGCGTTTCCGGCGAGGCGGTGAGCCCATGACCGCCGATGCGGCGGTTGGTTTTCGTGCGGACTTCATTTTTGCCATTATCGTTCCCATGGGGCCGGTATGCTCTACTGATATGTTTACAGGTCCATGTCAATTATTGAACTATCCTTGGCACTGCGCTTTTTTCGGGCGGACCGTCGCTCGATGAACACCGAATCGGTGTTGTCGATTTCCTTTAACCGCACATCGACTTGTTCATTGGATGAGGTGGGGATGTTTTTACCGACAAAATCGGCGCGGATGGGAAGTTCGCGATGGCCGCGATCGATCAGGACCGCCAACTGGATCGCCCGCGGCCGGCCGAGGTCGGTCAGGGCGTCCAGCGCCGAACGGATGGTGCGGCCGGTAAACAAAACATCATCCACCAGGATCACCGTTTTGCCGGCGATGTCGAAAAGTATGTCGGTGCGCTGCACCACCGGCTGGTCGAAGGCGGTCTGGAAATCATCGCGATAAAACGTAATATCCAGGTACCCCACGGGCAGTTTGATCTTCTCGATTTGCTCGATGGCCGCGGCAATCCGGTCGGCCAGCGGCGCCCCGCGCGATTTTATGCCGATTAACACCAGGTCATCCGCGCCGCCGTTGCGTTCCAGGATTTCGTGGCCAATGCGGGTAACCACCCGGCGCACGGTGACGGCATCCATCACCTTCCGGCGTGAGACACCCATTAATTACAACTCCGGCATGGAGGACAATAAAAAAACCGTCGGGGTGGTCCCTCGGTTTGCGTGCAGTCATCGAATCTCAACACCTTCACGCCTTTCCCGACCTCACCGGATCGGATTAAAAGGTCTGTTTTAGTCTACGGCAAATGGCTCCGCCGGTCAACAAGAAATTTGCCTCGCCGGCGGCATTCCTCGGATTTTACCGTAACGGGCTACGGCCAAAGAAGTTAGCTGGTTGTTGGCCAGGTATCCTGGCTTGACGAAATCGAACAAATCCGTTGGGCCGAATCCATAATTGTCTGGCTTTTCCGCCGCGTGCCCATAACTTCCCTTGGGTAAGGTGTGTGAGCGGCAAAAACGCAGGACGCGGCTCGCATTAAAAAAACAAACAGGAAAACAATAACCGATCTTCAAGGAGGAACAATGAGCAAGCGAACCAAACTGCTGCTATTGGTACCGCTGTTGTTAATCGCGGTCGGTTGCGGCACCAACGTCCCTTCGGGGCACCACAGCGTGTTGTACAAACGCTTCGCGGGCGGCACGGAAATGGGCCAGGTTTACAAGGAGGGCTTCAACTGGCATTTCCCGTGGAATTCAATGTTTGTTTACAAGACGCAGTTTTCCGAACGCAAAGAAGACATTGTGGTCCTTTCCTCCGACGGCGCTTCGATTCAGTTGGAACTCTCAATCTGGTATCGCCCGCTGGCCGAAAAGCTGGACAGCCTGCAAATTCAAGTCGGCCCCGCTTACTATGATGTAATGGTCGGCCCCGGCATCCGTGGTGAGGCGCGACGCATTTGCGGACAATACAGACCCGAGGAAATCTATTCGACCAAACGCGATGAAATCGCCGTTAAACTGTTTGAGGCGCTTAAGTTTCTGATGGTCACTAAATTCATCGACATCGACGGCGTGATCTTCCGGAACGTGGTCCTCCCCAGGAAAATCACCGATGCGATCAACGAAAAACTCTCGGCCCAGCAGGAAGCGCAACGGATGGAGTTCGTTATCCAGAAGGAAACACTGGAAGCCGACCGCAAACGCATCGAGGCACGGGGGATCGCCGATTTCCAGAAAATCGTCTCCACGGGTTTAAGCCCGATGCTGTTGCGCTGGAAAGGGATTGAGGCGACGGAAAACCTGAGCAAATCAACCAACACCAAGATTGTCATTATCGGTAGTTCGAAAGACGGGCTGCCGCTGATTCTCGGCGGGATGCAATAAGCCCGCAAGAGGCAGTCATAACCGAGAGGGGCGCGGTCGTATCGGTCGAGTCCCATCGGTGAACCGGGAGAACAAAAGAAACCCGGCATTTCGCCGGTCAAGCGGAATGCCGGGTTTTTCCGTTTCCGACCTTTGGCCGGGCTTTAAAAGCCCGGTCGGCTATGGGCCGGCGCTTTGCCCCGCTAACTTGTCCAAATCACCGGGGATTTACAAATAATCCACCACCGAGGCCGGTATATCCCTTGAGCGCTTGACAAGTTTGGCACGCCGAACTTTATTGGGCCAGCCGAAAACACGTGATTTGGCAATGAATTTCTTCGGCAAAAAAAACGAGCAAAATGGAGAGAGGGGCCGTGGGCATGAGCACGGCCGGCGCCAGCGGCATCGCGGCGGCCGCGGATTGACCCTGGCCGATCTCGATCACGGCGGAGAGTTCCGTATTACTCATCTTGAAGCGGCTGGAGAAATCCGTCGCCGGCTGACGGACATGGGCTTCATCCGTGGCGCAACGGGCAAAGTACTTCGTGAGGCATTGTTGAAAGACCCGATCGAGTTGGAGATGATGGGGTATAAAATATCTCTCCGGCGTGCTGAAGCCCGAGAAATTTTCGTGGAGGAAATCGGGTGAATCGGTCATTTCGGCAGCAGGACAACGGGCCGACGGGCAACGATACGACCGCGGCCGTCCGGACCATACGCGTGGCCCTGGCCGGCAACCCGAATTCGGGCAAAACCAGTTTGTTCAATGCCTTGACCGGCGGACGCCAGCATATCGGCAATTATCCCGGGGTCACTGTTGAAAAAAAACAAGGCCGGGTCGATTATCGCGGTTACCGGATCGAGGTTATCGATCTGCCGGGAACTTATTCACTGAGCGCCTATTCCCTGGAGGAGGTCGTTACCCGCGATTACCTGCTGACCGACCCTCCGGATATTATCATCGACGTCATCGATTCGACCAACCTCGAACGCAATATGTATTTGCTTTTGCAGTTTCAGGAACTGGGCATACCGGTCATCGGCGCATTGAATATGACCGATGAAGCCCAGCGGCAGGGCCTCAGAATCAACGACCGTCAACTGGGGAAAATCCTCGGCATTCCTTTTGTGAAAACCGTCGGCCGGACCGGACGGGGCAAGTTTGATCTGCTCAAGGTCATTACCAAAATCGCCCAGGGCACGGTCTCTTCCAACGTCCGACATTTGAATTATGGCCCGGAACTGGAGCAGGAACACAACAAGATAATCGATGTCCTGCAGACCGACCCGGAATTCGCCGCCAAATACCCGCCGCACTGGATGGCGATCAAACTGCTGGAGGAAGACGACGACGCCTTCATCAAGATAAAAAGCGAGCATCACCACCCGGATGATGTTCTGCAAACCGCGGTGACCTCGCGCATGTGGATCGCCAACCATTTCGGCGAGGACAGCCCGACCATCGTCGGCGAGCAGCGTTACGCTTACATCCGGGGCGCGATCAGGGAAACCGTAATCGTCGACCGGATTAAAAAACGTATCGACATCACCGAGAAAATCGACGCGGTAATTTTGAACCGCTACCTCGGCGTGCTGGTCTTTTTCGGGATCATGTTTCTAATCTACCGGCTGACATTTTCATTGGGTAATCCCCTCGCGGATTACCTGGAGGTTTTATTCAGTCATGCCGGGCAGGCCCTCAGCAGCATGATGCCCGAGAGTATGTTGCGGGACCTGTTGGTCGACGGGATCATCGGCGGTGTCGGCGGGGTATTGACGTTTTTTCCGATTGTGATCCTGCTTTTTATCGGGTTGTCGTTCTTGGAGGACGTCGGCTATATGGCGCGTGCGGCGTTTGTGATGGACAAGTTTTTTCACATCTTCGGCATGCACGGGCGTAGTTTTATTCCGTTTATGATCTCCACCGGCTGCGCGGTGCCGGGCGTGATGAGCGCGCGTACGCTGGTCAATCCCAAGGACCGGATTATCACCGTACTGGTCGCGCCGCTTATGATTTGCGGGGCCAAGACCCCAGTAATTGCCATGCTCGCCGCCGCGTTTTTTCCCGAGCATGCGGGGATGGTTTTCTGGTCGGTGTGGTTCTTTGCCTGGCTGCTGGCGTTTGTTGTCGGCTGGGTCTTCCGCAAGACGCTCTTTCGCGGCGAATCATCGCCGTTTGTCATGGAGCTTCCTCCCTACCGCATGCCCACTGCGCGCGGGATTCTCACGCACATGTGGAACCGCAGTTGGATGTATGTCCGCAAAGCGGGGACGATCATTCTGGCGATATCGATTATCATCTGGTTTTTGTTGTACTTTCCCAAACCATCGGAATATTCCCGTGATTATCCGGCATTGCAAGCGCAGTTGGCTGATGAATACGCGGACCGACTCACCGGCCTGTTCCCGGAAGAAAAAAATATCACCTTAAACGAGCTCGAGGAAAAACTGGCCGCTTTATCAAGGCAACAAACGGCGGAAGAACTCAACTACAGTATCGCCGGACGAATCGGCGCGGCGCTGGAACCGATCTTTCGCCCCGCCGGATTTGACTGGAAGATCAATATCGCCCTGTTCGCCGGGTTCGCCGCCAAGGAAGTTATCATCTCGACCACCGCGATCGTTCACGGCATCGGTGATGCCGATAATCACGCTTTCACCGGGTTAAAAGAACGCCTGATCGCCGACCCCCACTATACCCCGGCGATCGCGCTGGCGTTAATGGTTTTTGTGTTGATTTATGCACCCTGCATGCCGGTGCAGGCGGTAACCAGGAAAGAACTCGGCGGCTGGAAATGGTCGGCGCTTTCCATCGGTTACACGATGTTCCTGGCCTGGATCCTGGCAGTGGTGGTCTATAACCTCGGCAAATTCGCCGGCTTAGGGTAACCACCACACCCAGATTCCCAATTCAAAATTGCGATTGTCCTACCTTACCATCCCCGAAGGGGATCAATATGAATAGCCGTGGGTGAAACCCACGGATCGGATAACACCATCTAATTACCGACCCTTAAGGGGTCGAACCGTAATTTAAGGCAAATATTTATCATCATAATCAATCCCGGCATCCCGCAACAAACGTTTCAATTCCTCACGAAACGGACGTTTCTGATGATGCTCCACTTGATTTTTAATATACTCTATCAGAATATCCATATCGTTAATCGAATGCGTGAACGCAGAATACCCATCCTGCCAATTCAAAAAATCCGGCATCTCCCCTTTGGCTTTAATCCATATGGATGTGCTAACCTTGATATCCTTGACCAAATCAGACAGGGCAACGGTGGGATGAAGACATATTAGGAGATGAATATGGTCCTCCACGCCGTTTATTCGATAGAGATGACATTGTTTGTTCTTGCAAATTCCCCAGATATAGCGGAATAGGTTTTCCCGTTTTTCCGGTGTGAGGCAGGGAATCCTATGTTTTGTGGAAAACACAAGATGATATATAATTTGGGTGTAAGTGGACATGGTGGGCCGCCTTTTGTTCAACCCCTTCGGGGTTGTAACTTGTTAATTCTCGTATTCCGTGGGTTTCACCCACGGCTATTCATATTAATCCCCTTCGGGGATTCTACATTGTTGTGTTTCCCACCTGTTGCAAGCTCCGGAAAAGATGATATAATTTACGAGCCGTGATGGGTATCATTTTTTGGCCGGCAATATTCGCCCCACGGTTTTGCACGTGCCAAACCACTGAATATGACTTTACTTACCGATAGGAACAGTGAGGCCGTGATGAACGACAGCCATATTGCCACAATCGCCGGGGAATTGAACCTGCCAACGGAGCGGGTGCGGGCGACCGCCGAACTTTTGCAGGACGGCGCGACCGTGCCCTTTATTGCCCGGTACCGCAAAGAGGTCACCGGCTCGCTAGATGAAGTGGCCATCATGACAATCCGCGACCGGATGGAACAACTGGCCGCGTTGGATGCACGGCGTAAGACCGTCCTCGAATCGCTGGCCGAACGAGACCTGCTCACCGACGAACTCAAGGAACAAATTACCGCCGCCGAAACCATGGCGGTCCTCGAAGATATCTATCTCCCCTACCGGCCCAAGCGGCGCACCCGCGCCACTATCGCCCGCGAACGAGGACTGGAACCGCTGGCGGAAATGCTGTTGGCGCAAAAGACCGATCCCCCGATTGATCCGCTGGCCGAGGCGAAGTCCTTCGTTGACGAGGAAAAGGGTATCGCGATCGCCGAGGAGGCGTTGGCCGGAGCGCGCGATATCATCGCCGAGCAAGTCAGCGAAAATCAGGATGCCCGCGCCCGCATGCGCGAGTTGTTTCATCGCAAAGGAATGATCGGTACCCAGGTAGCCAAAGGCGCCGAACTGGCGGGCGCCAAATATGAAGACTATTTCGAATGGGATGAGCCGGTAAAAGGTGTGCCGTCACACCGCATTATGGCCATGTATCGCGGTGAAAAAGAGGGTTTCCTGAAATTGCGCATCGAACCGCCGGAGGAGGAGGCCATCAGCAAACTTTTCGGGCTGTTCGTGACCACCGCCACGCCGGCCGGTAAACAGGTCGCCCTCGCCGTTGAGGATGGATACAAGCGTCTTTTACGCCCGTCAATGGCAACGGAAATACGCAACGAACTGAAGCAACAAGCCGACGAGGAAGCCATCCGGGTTTTCGCCGCCAATTTGCGTGAGTTGCTTTTAGCCCCGCCATTGGGGCGGAAAAACGTGCTGGCGCTCGACCCCGGTTTCCGCACCGGGTGCAAACTGGTGTGTCTGGACCGCCAGGGCAAACTGCTCCATCATGATACGATCTATCCCCATACCGGTGAGCAAAAAGCAAAAGAGGCGGCAAACGACCTTCCGGCACTTTGCAAAAAATACGATGTCGAAGCCATCGCCATCGGCAACGGCACCGCCAGCCGCGAAACCGAAAAATTCGTCCGCGCCCTGGACCTGCCCGGCAAGGTCCCGATCATTATCGTTAACGAATCCGGGGCGTCGATTTATTCGGCCTCCAAGCTTGCGCGGGAGGAGTTCCCCGATCATGATATCACCGTGCGCGGCGCGGTGTCGATCGGCCGGCGTCTTATCGACCCCTTGTCAGAGTTGGTCAAAATCGATCCCAAGTCGATCGGGGTCGGCCAGTATCAACATGATGTCGATCAGACCGCTCTACGCCGGGGTCTGGATGATGTCGTGGTAAGTTGTGTCAACGCCGTGGGCGTGGAGGTCAATACCACGAGCAAGCAGTTGCTCACTTATGTTTCCGGTTTGGGGCCGCAACTGGCGGGTAATATTGTGGCCTATCGTGATGAACACGGGCCGTTCAGTTCGCGCGGGCAATTAAAGAAAGTCCCGCGCCTGGGCCCCAAGGCCTTTGAGCAGGCCGCCGGTTTTTTACGGATCCCCGACGGTGAAAACCCGCTGGATGCCAGCGCGGTGCACCCGGAAAGTTATCACATCCTCGATACCATCACCGAGGATCTGGGTTGTACGGTTGAGGATTTAATGCGTGATGAGGAATTGCGCGCCTGTATCGACTTGAAGGACTATGTCACCGCAACAGTTGGTCTGCCCACCTTGGAGGACATTTTGGCCGAGCTGGCCAAACCCGGCCGCGATCCGCGCGAGAAATTCGAGCCGTTCAGTTTCGCCGAGGGAATCGAGAAAATTGAAGACCTCCGGCCCGGCATGCAACTGCCCGGCTTGGTGACCAATGTCACGGCGTTCGGCGCCTTTGTCGATGTCGGCGTGCACCAGGACGGCCTGGTGCACAAAAGCCAACTGACCGACCGTTATGTCAAGGATCCCGCGGGCTTTATCAAGGTCAATAAGATCGTTCGGGTGACTGTACTGGATGTCGATCTGACGCGCGGCCGGATTTCACTATCGATGAAAAGTAACCCGCGACCTACTCCCCCGGCACCATCAGGTAACGGATAAACCCTTTTCGATTCTCCCGAGCACCTTCGCGGCAATCCTTCCGGCAAAGGAACCATTCCCTTGTGCCGATAACGACTGATGGGGAATAGTATTCGCCGCGATAGAGTAGGACAACAACGTAAAGAAAGTGACCCGGAATGGCCCCGAATCCTTTTCCACGGTTAGGTGATCTTCTCCGGACCCATAAGCTGATAACCGAAGAGGAACTGAAGAAGGCGTTGGCGCAACAGAAAGCCACCGGCCGTCGGTTGGGAGAAATCCTGACCGGTTCCGGCCTCATTTCGCCCCACGAACTGGTGGAAATCCTCTCCGAGCGTCTGGGAATCCCCAAGATCGGTATTGAGGGGCTGATCGCCGATCCTGAAGTCGTAAATACAATTCCGCTCCGGATCGCCAAGAAGTACCAGGTCGTGGCGTTGTTCAAAATCAACGAGCAGCTTACGGTCGCGATGGCCGACCCTCTTGACATGGTGGCCATCGATGAAATCCGCTATCAGACCGGATTGACGGTCAATCGGGTAATTGCCGCCCCCGCGGATATCGAAGAGGCCATCACCAGGTTCTACTCGGTGGCCGACAATGTTGAGCGGGTCATTTTCGACACCAGGGCTACCGCCAATGCAACAGGTGGCCCTGTTGAAGTGGATGAAACCCCGGTCGTGCGGCTGGTCGATGTGTTGTTGACCGAGGCGATTAAACAAAAGGCCTCGGATTTGCATATCGAGCCGCTAGAGGACGGACTCCGGGTGCGGTTCCGCGTGGACGGGCTCTTGCACGAGGAAGCCGAACCGCCCGCCGGCATGCACGCGGCCGTCATCTCGCGCATCAAGGTCATGGCCGCAATGGATGTCTCGGAAAAGCGGGTCCCTCAGGATGGCCGTTTCACCGTGGGAACGGGGACGGATGCTGTCGATATGCGGGTTTCGACGATCCCCACAATCCATGGCGAAAAGGTGGTGATTCGTATCCTGGGCCGGGGGGGACATAATCTGCAACTTAACCAGTTGGGGCTGTCCGAAGCCCAGCAGCAAACGCTTAAAAACGAGATCCTCGCAACCGAGGGCATGATCTTGATTTGCGGCCCCGCCTCCAGCGGGAAGACCACATCGGTGTACGCCGCGTTGCGCGAGGCAACCGCGCCGGAAAAGAACATCGTCACCGTCGAAGACCCGGTAGAGTATGCCCTGCCGATGATTAATCAGGTACAGGTCAATGAAAAGGCGGGCTTGACTTTCCCGACCTGTCTGCGTGCCTTCTTGCGGCAGAACCCGGATGTAATCATGGTCGGGGAGGTCCGTGACGGACCCACGGCCCAGATCGCCATTCGCGCGGCAATGACCGGCCACCTGGTACTTTCCACAATTCACACCATCGATGCTGCGGCGGCCCCCTACCGTTTAATAGATATGGGCGCCGAACGGTATCTTGTCGCTACGGCTTTGCGCGCGGTGATGGCCCAGCGCCTGGTCCGCCGACTATGCGAAAAATGCGCCGCGCCGACTGAGCCCTCGGAGGCACTCCGCGAACAACTGGGCTTTGATGCGCTTGCCGAAACCGGAAATTGGCGCAATGTGGTCGGCTGCCAAACCTGTCGCGGTACCGGTTATGCCGGTCAGATCGGCATTTATGAACTTTTCTGTGTGGATGATACCGTGCGCAATTTGATTACCGAAGGGTTGGGCACAACACAACTGCGCGAGCACCTGCGCACCCAGCCGGGGTTCGCCGATCTGCGTACCCAGGCGCGCGCCCTGGTCGCCGCCGGGGTGACTACCGCCGAGGAAGTCATTCACGTCATTCCGGGGCGGGCGAAAGTCTGGGAGACAATTGCCTGACGGAAAAATAAATCACAAGTCTGTTGCCGGGATGTAATACATGCCTACTTTCACGTTCGAGGCCACCGACTGGCAAGGTTCGATGACCACAGGGCGCCTCGACGCCGACACCATCGACGACGCCGGAGTGCTCGGCCTGGTCGTGCTACTGCTCTTGTGGAACCTGACCACGTTATTCCGGCCGTAAGTTGGTGCCTGCCAGGAGGATCCGGCATATTTCCCGAAAAACAGATGCCGCAAACACCGTAAGCCACCGCCGGGAACGACCGATACTACTAAAAAACACATGAGGGGCTGTGGAAGCGACATGAACCATTACCGATTTCACGATAACATTTTCCGAGGGGACGATGATCAGCTTTAACAGCGGGCCATGACACAATTGCGCAATTTATTGTTAACGAATTGCGTACGAATAAATTATGAATTCTCAACCAACAGAACAGTGGACGGTACCCCGGCAGAAGACGAAAGTCCCGGAACCGGCAACTGATGCCGTACCGGACACAATAACTCCAATCGAACAACCCGCCGAACAGGACCAAGCGGAACCCAGGACGCTGATCCGTTGGGTCCATCCGCGCGGTCGCCGGATGGGACGACGGGTCCTGGGGATAGAATTTGACGGGCGCCGTTTGACTCTCGTCGGAATTCGGGGATGGGGAAATCGTCGCCGAATTGATCGGCTTTGCGTGACTGATTGGCCGGAACCGCCCTCATCTGAAATGCTGGTTAAGCACCTGCGTTCTATTATCCCGCGCGGAAATCCAATTGTCCGCTTGGCAATCAATTCCTCGCGAGGGATGGTGCGCCGCTTTTTAATTCCGCGTGTGCCGAAACATAAGCGGCATGCCGCCGCCCTTTGGGAGGGAAAACCACTGGTCCCCTTTCCACTGGATGAACAAAACGCCTATCTGGGAATGGAATTTACCTCGGCTGAAGAACGGGGATGTTGGGTTACGCTGGTGGCCTTGCCACGGGAGGACGCGAGCGCAATTATCGAAGCGATTTCCGGTCTGGGCTGGCCTTTGGGCGGGTTGTTTTTAGCCGGTACGCAATCTATCGGGGGCGCCAAAGCAAATCGAGATAAAAAACAGATGGCAGCCGAAGCCGTTGTCTTCTACTCACCGCGACGGAACTCGTTCGGGGTCTTTGAGAACAACCGCCTGATATTCCACTATGATCTCGGTCCCCTGCCCGGATACTCCTCTGATCCCACCGACGTGGTTTTATCCAAGCAGGAGCGTTCGTCGGGTTCATGGATTATCGGGATCAGCGCGGCGATCAATGATGCCGTCGATTTTTATATCAGCGCCCACCAGGGCAATGTACCCACACGTCTTATCTTGGTCGGTATGCGAGAGACCATTGCTCCCGTGGTCCATTATGTAAATGAATGGGAAGAGCGGTTTATCGATGGAGTGACCGTTCAGGATCCGATCGCCAAACTCGCCGATGGCTTGCCATCCGAGATTTCCGGTTGGATCGAATCCAATATGGGTTTGCTGACGCATGCATCGATGGCCGCCTCGAATACGGCGGCTATCGATCTGACACCGGCCCGCATCCATAAATTTCAGGGCCGACGACGGCTGGTTAAATATGCGCGTATGGCGTTTGTCTTGTCCGTGGCGGGGATTATTGTCTCGACCGGATTGCTGGCCAAGCAACTTCAGACGACCGGGCGGGCGGTCGAACTGGCCCGTGAGGAATCCCGGACATTAAGAGATTCCCCGGCGGTCGTGGAGGTAGCCACCAGCATCGGCGAATTAGCCCGACAACGGGCCTTCCTGGCGGAAATCCAAAAACCACCCGTCAAATGGATGCCTTGGATTAAGACGGTCCTGGGCACCCTGCCGGACAACGGGCGGCTGACGGCATTCGCTATGGCCATCGACAGCGACAATCCCCTGGGAACTTCTTTGTTAGTCCATCTGGACGGCACACTTGCACCGACCGGCTTTCCACATGCCCTAAACTACAAGGAGTGGATCGCACAGCTTGAATTGTTGACGGGACAGGGACGCGTCAAGCTGGCCCGGGAAAGCACAACGACCTGGAAAGGCCGGCGGCGTTCGAACTTTATGATTGAACTGCGTCCGACCATCGAGACGGTTACGGGGCGGGGACGATGAAACAACATACGACATGGGCCGCATGGGTCGCGGCCGTAGTTATCCTGTGGGTCGCCTGGGGCTGGGGTGTTTATGGCCATATCCATTCCCGGAACGTGCGCTGGGGGGCCGAACGCGATGGTCTCAAGGTCCAGGAAGCGAAAGCCCTCGGGCTTTTGGCGATGGCGCCGATACTGACCGGGAAAATCGATTCGATTAAAAGCGAGTTTCAGAAGGTGGCGAACCATTTCGCCACCGTCGGCGATCTCCAACGTTTGCCGAATGAACTGGCCGATCACGGATATCACCTGGGAATCGATCAGGTCGAAGTTACTTTCGATCTGTCCAGCGTCCTGGAAATCCCGGCCGTTCCGACAACCAGTAAACACGTGCTGGATACCTTGCTGGTTCAGGTCTCGGCCCGGGGAAAGTTCGGCGCAATCGGCCATTGGCTGGACGACATGGAACAACGTGCCGATTTCTTAAAATGGAACTCGTGTCGGTGGCAGCCCAGCGAGCAGGAGGGAATCACCAGTTTTTCCGGCATGGCACAATTTCGAATTATCACCGCGAACGCCGACGAACCGGCGTCCGATGGGAAATAGCAACAATGGATGAGAAAAAACGCAAACGGCTGGTTTATGCCGCCCTGGTCGGGGCGATTATTTTTGCGCTGATCATGAAACCCTGGGAGGGGCGCAAACGGCGACACCCCGATACGGCCATCACGACCCAAACCGCGCCGGCAAGTCAATCGGCGACCGTCGAGAGCGGAGGCCGGGGAGCCGCGAGCGTAGCGGTTACAAACCCGGTCCCGGTCACTTTCGCCACCTCATGGCCCCAAGACCCATTCAGGCAAAATAGTGAATCGCCGCCACCTGCGGCCGGCGCAAACGCTCGAACGCGCGGTTCCGCAATCAATTGGAACCTGCAGGGAATTCTGATTGTTGATAACCAACCTGTGTGCATCTTCGATGGACAAATGTACGAGACCGGCTCCCGGATCAACGGCTGGGAAATCATCTATATCGGAACCAACGCGGTCCATCTGCATCGTGATGGGGAAACCGTCAGTTTGACTCTGCCACAAACCGGGACTTAAAGCGAGATGATAACCATGACCCATCGCCAACGATTAATCATCTCCACCGGGCTTTTGCTATACATTACTTGTGCCCTATTCCCGGGTACGACCACCGCCAAGCCGGGGCCGCACACCGTCAGCATGCACTTTATCGATACTGAGATTTCGACGGTGTTGACCACGCTTGCCGCGCAGGTGGGTCTCGACCTGGTCCTCGGTCCGGGAATCGAGGGGCCGATCGACATCAACCTCAAAGATGTCGGCTGGCAGACCGCGCTGGATGTCATTGTCACCGCCAATGGCTTGACCTATCTCTGGAACGACGACGTGCTGGTCATCCTGGCCGCCGGGATGTCTGGCGGCGGCGAATTGCAGCACCGGGTCGTGCGGTTGAGCTACGCAGACCCGGCGGCGGTCAAGCTCGCGCTGGCCAATGTCCTCTCCCCGGTCGGCAAGATTGAGGTCCTCGGCGGGCCGGTTGAAAAATCGACGGGTAGCGGGAATCCGTCGGTGCTGGTGGTTAGTGAACTGGCTTTTCGGATGGGGGGCATCATAGAGTTAATTGAATCGCTCGATATCCCCCGCCCGCAGTTTGAGATCGCCGTCAAGTTTATCGAAACCGACATCGACGATAAGTTAGGGTATGGGTTCAGTTGGCCGACAAGAATCTCGGCCACCGTGGCCGATTTTAATACCGAGGAATCATCTGCCGAGCAAGCTCATGCGCCCGCCGCCGAACATGAAATCCCCGATACCCGGAACTGGCGGCTGGGGAAACTGTCGATCAGTCAGCTTAACGGCTTTTTGGAATTTTTGCAGCAAAGCGGCGAAGCCCGGCTGCTTTCCGATCCGCGCGTGATCGTGCTGGAAAACGAGACCGCAACCATGCGGGTGACCACGACGTTCCCCATTCAGACGTTAAACCGTTTCACCGAGGGCGCGGTGATTCAGGACATCGTCGATTTTCAGGACCTCGAGGTGGGGATTACGTTATCGGTGACGCCACGGTTGAATGATTCGGCGACGATCACGCTGGATGTCGAGCCGGTTGTCGAGGAGATCACCGGGTTCACCGGGCCGCCGGACAACCAGCGCCCGATCACCGCCCGCCGCACGATCAAGACCACCGTCCGCGTGGGCGACAGTGAGACCATCGTCTTAGGCGGCTTGATCCGCGAAGCCCAATTCGTCACCGAATCGGGCATCTTCCTCCTCCGTGACATCCCGCTTTTGGGTTCCCTATTCAAGCATAAGAAGATCGAAACCAAAAAAACCGACCTCTTAATTTTCATCACCCCCCGCATCCTCACCGAACTAGCCGACAGGTAGCATCTTATCGGTTCATCGGTTTCCTCGGATTCAACGATGCCCCACCCGCCACGGCGGGGTGTGGGATGGCGTGTAGGGGTGACCCTATGTGGTCACCCCGGGCAGCCACATAGGGCTGCCCCTACACCCGATAAAAACGCCCCTTGCTTGGTGCCCAACCCACCGCGGTGGGCTGTGGGAAGGCAACAATCCGCAACCGACGACAATCGTGGCTGGCTGTGGGATGGCGTGTAGGGGCGGGTCTCAGACCCGCCCGGGATAGGCAGTCTGGTACATTCGAGCCAGGGTCGGTCTCAGACCGACCCCTACCCCACAATTGGGCGCGAGCGAAAAAACGCCCCTTGCCAAAGCGATGATGGTACCGCCATATTATGGTGCGTGGCGGGCGTCCTCGTCTGCCACGGGCTGGGAAATATTGCCGCGAGGTTCGACGGTGAATAAAAAAGCACTGCTACAAAAAATAAATCAAGCCGCGGAAGAACAAGTTGAAACACTTGACCTTTCCGGCACGGGAATTGACGAACTCCCCGCCGAGATCGGCTCACTCACCAACCTAACCTGGCTTGATCTTTCAGACAACCAGTTGACTGCGATACCGCCGGAAATCGGCAAACTGACCCGGTTGACGCGGCTTTATCTCTCTCGTAACCAGTTGACGACAATACCACTCGAAATGGGCACCCTCACCAATCTGACGAGGCTTACTCTCGCTCATAACCAGTTGAGGATCATACCACCCGAAATCGGCAAACTCACCCGGCTGAACTGGCTTCATCTCTATGAGAACCAGTTTACGACCATACCGGCCGAAATCGGCAAACTGACCCAGCTGACAAAACTTTATCTTTATCATAACCGGTTGACGACCATACCACCTGAAATAGGCCAACTAACCCAGCTGACGAGGCTTTCTCTCTATAATAATCAGTTGACCGCTCTACCGCCGGAAATCGGCAAGCTCACCCAGCTGTATGCGCTTCAACTATATAATAACCAGTTGACGACCTTACCACCCGAAATCGGCAAGCTGACCAAACTAGCGACCTTGATCCTCAACAATAATCCGAACCTAACCTCACCGCCCCCGGCTATCGTCGAGCAAGGCACCAAAGCCATCCTCGCCTATCTACGGGAGCAGTTGGAGGGTGAAACCGAGCAGTGGGTTTCCAAAATGCTGCTGGTTGGCGAGGGCGGTGTCGGCAAAACTTCTACTTTGTGTTCACTATTGAATATTCCATTCAATGGAGAAGAGGAGACAACGCGCGGTGTTGATATCCGCGACCTCGATCTAAATCACCCGGAGAAGTCGGACGTGACCATACGACTCAATTGCTGGGATTTCGGGGGGCAGACCATTTATCATGCCACGCACCAGTTTTTCCTCACCGACCGGTCGTTGTTTATCCTGGTGTGGGACACGCGGCATGGCTGGGAAGCCGGGAAATTATACAAATGGCTGGACACAATTCAGGCCCGGGCGCCCCATTCGCCGATTCTGTTGGTCGCTGCGCATATCGACGAACGCGACGCCGACCTGCCGTTGGCCGAGTTAAAACGCAAGTATCCCCAGATCGTCGATCAATTCAAAGTCAGCAATAAAAAACAAACGGGTATAGAAGATTTGCGCGCGGCGATCACCAAGGCCGCCGCCAAACTGCCGTTGATGGGTGAAAAATGGCCCGCCGCCTGGCTCAACGCCGCGGAAGCAATCCGTGAACGTGAAGAACAACATATCACTGCCGGGCAATTAACCGCGGCGATGGCCGAACACAACGTCACCGGTGACAATGCCGGAATCCTGGCCAAGTGGATGCACGATCTGGGTGATATACTATATTTTGACGACGATGAGGAACTTAAGGATACCGTAATCCTCGAACCGGAATGGGTTTCCAAATATATCGGTCGTGTACTGGAAAGCGAGGAAGTCGCCGATGGTGTCGGGATTTTCACCCGCGAATTAATGGAAGAACTCTGGGATGATATTGATCTGGTGATGCGTGATCGTTTCCTCCGCCTGATGGAGAAATTTGATTTATCCTACCGTACACTGGAGGACCGGGAGATTAGCCTAGTGGTCGAGCGTCTTTCGCTTGATCCGGCTGATTACGAAGAACAGTGGGATGCGATCAAGAATAATCCCGATTGTAATGAAATATCGTTGAAGTTTGCACTAAATACCATTCCGGCGGGAATCCCCACCTGGTTTATTGCCCGTTCACATCGCTTCACCACCCGCACGCACTGGCGATCAGGGGCCTTATTTACTGATGACAAAGAAAAACGGCATTTAGCCCTGGTCTATGTTGATGAACATCTGCGGTGTATCCATCTTATTGTTCGCGGCCCTGTGCCGCATAACTTTTTTACAAAGCTAAAAGATGGTCTTGAATTGACGTTGGAAAGGTTCCCCGGATTAAAAATCAAACGCAGCATGCCTTGCCCTGGGCATGGGGATGTCCCGTGTATTTTCGAGTTTTCATACGAAAGTCTGATCCGGGCCATTGAAAAAGAACCTCCGGTAGATAATATGCAATGTCAGGAGGCGTTCACAGACGTACCGGTGCGTGGTTTATTATACGGCCTTCATCCAAATACTAATAAAGATGTGCTTTCACATATAGAAGAATTAAATGTAAAGTTGGACAAGCAGCGCGATCAGATATCGCCCGCGTTCCAATTAATCCAATATCAACAGTATCACCCGAGAGCAATTGTTGATGAACCCACCATGAAGGACTTATCGGACAAGATCGATTTGTTTATGCAATCAACGGCTGCGGCGTTCTATAACCTGAGCGCTTTAATAGCGCGGGGTTTCACCAATCAATTTAAGATCGAACAGGCCAAAATTGAATCCCATTGCCCCAATGTTTTTGTTTTACACCCTCTGGACCCGCCCGCGTGGCAGAAGTTTTTCCTGAAAAGCGACAGTTTGCGCAAAGAGTTGCCGCCATCGAGGCTGGAATTACATCTGTGTTGCCAAGCGCCCGGTTCCTGGCATCCGACTATAGATAACGGCGTATATAAGATTAAACGCTCGTGGGATTGGCTGATGACGATGACACCGCTTCTACAGCATATTATCCCAGTACTCACTTCCGCAGTTGGGCTTGCTGTCACAGGCATACCAATCATCGCGCCTGATATAGCCAAACGTTTTGTCGGTAGTATTAAATTTATGAAAGAAATCCTCAAAATCCTGCCTGATTTAAATGATCTCGCACTAAACAATCCTGCTGAGTTTGATTTGAAGACCCCAAATCAAGGACCTTATTTTGAAGGCGCGGCCCTACGCGCTTTGCGCAAGTTCCTCGATGACCAAGACCCCGCGCAGCATTGGGGCGGCCTGAAAAAAATCCTCACCCCCGAGGGTCATTACCTCTGGCTGTGCGATTTCCACGCTAAGGAATACGCGCGTTAGGACTAAGACCGCCGATAATATGGATATACGCGCTTTTGCCAAACTGCAACGGCGTCGGGACGTAGTATATGGATTGGGTCAACAAATGTGGAGGCAAAATGGTTAGCATTACCGACAAAGCGGGCGCCGAGATAAAAAAAGTCCTCGATGAGGATGAGCATCAAGGCAAAAAGCTCGTGTTATACTTCCAGGGCGCCGGGTGAAGCGGCCCCGTGCTGGGCATGACTCTGTATGAGTCAACGGACGGTTTAAAAGAGGTCGAATCGGGCGGGGTGACCGCCTATATCGATAGCAACCTGAGCAAACAATTGGAGCAAATCGGCGAGGTTAATGTCGATTTTGTCACCAACGATTTCGGCCAGAGCGGGTTTAAAATCACCGTCGGCAACGGTGACTGCGCCGATAGCGGCTGCCGCGGCTGTTGAGTAATCCGGTTCGCTGAATCAACTGCTGATAGATTTTGGTCCCTCTCACAATGAGGGACTTTTTTTGTCGAAAATCCTCCTGCAGCCCCCCCCCTTTCCACCCACTATTTTGTCGGGCCGAGTATGCAATATCCTGCATTGTTTGCGAAGATTATTGTCCTTCTGTGCGGGCCGGCAGGGCCGGAAACTAGGGGAATTGTGCGGCAGGCATCTTAGGTGGCCCGCTATCTCGTTGGGGAACTGCAAAATACGAAAAATGCAGCATTTTGGTCGTGCTGCGGCCGTCTCCCCCAAATATTGGCACACCCGATGCGTTATCGGGAGGCGGTGAAATATTTTGCGTCGTTTTTGTATGGATATGATGATGAGAAAGACAAGGCCAATACTCGTTGACAATCCCGAAAAATTGTTTATAATTAGGGGGTTGGGTGGATCTGTGTGGCGCGGTTTGCGACGATCTGGCGGGTATATTTCGGGCCGTAGTCGAGCGGCAGTTAACAGGGATATATCGACCAGCCGGGTTGCAGCCAAGCCAGAGCCACAAGATCCGGATGATATATGCGCCAAATACCTGCCGATCAGGACTGATCACCGTAAAGATGGCTTTGCAGAACAAATTAAGCGCATGGAGATAATATGAGTTTATTGCCATACAGGAAAAATGAAAAGCAAACAAAAAACCATTCAAACCTGGGAGGTGCAGGCATGCGCCAACGCATCTTAATACTCCTGATGCTCTTACCCCTCGTGTTGTTTTCCTCCACGGCATTTGCTGCTTGGGACGTATCC
>SDBS01002209.1_pt1 | contig 19563 bp, 6 predicted proteins | sample 2277091 | NCBI WGS metagenome assembly SDBS01 (sample SAMN10404972, study PRJNA504765) | marine sediment metagenome | isolation source: marine sediment core GS10_PC15, 163 cmbsf | place: Arctic Ocean: Southern Knipovich Ridge | collected 2010 | reverse complement strand
TCGTTTCCGCCTCCGCCTCCGTCTCCGTCACCGCCTCCGCCTCCGCCCCCGTCACCGCCTGATCCATTGTTAGTACTGCTCGAGGTTGCTACTGCTTTGAATTTAATTACCCATAAAGCAATCTTTTCATCGTTGGGCGCGGAGGGAAGAAGTTTTCCGTTGGCGTCACGTGTTCTGGTGATGACTACGGCGCGCTCAAGAGGGAAGGTGTTAGGTATAGTGACAGTTATTCTAGTTACTTGGGGTGGAACAAAATATTTAAGAGGGCGTATCTGGCAGATACGTGGAAGTTAGTGGAGCAGATTACCGTAGAGCTTCTGGCAATCAAACTTATAAGGGTAAATACATTAGAAAAGAATTGACATATTTGTTTACACAGCAGGTGGCTGTGGTATGGGAGAGAATGCTGAAAAAGAAATTTGATGTATATCCATTCTCAAACACACCACCGATAGACCTGTTCGCCCGCGCACAGATTTTTGCCGAAGACAACATTGATGATTGGATCAATGAATCAATAACCGAGACTAATAGGGGGTTAAAGAGATAGATGAGCTCAGAAATGACAAAACTACGAAAAGAAGATTTGTCTTTATATTACTATCTTAAAGACATAGTTCTATCCAGTTTTATCGAACAAGAGGAACTAGTTCCCTTGTGTTATATGCCAGAGATATCTACCTCCACTAGCTATGTATATGAGGCTTTGAGCACAATGGAGCCATCCCCTACTGAAAGAGGACGAGGTTGGATCTATTTCGACACCGACTTCGATGCTTGTCTTTGTAATTCGGCAACATGCTCTGGAACACCTGAACAACAGAACAGGGTGACATTATACTACACAACTGTCAGCGGGGCAATTGAAACTAATACGCCAATAAATGTAAACGAATATATGGTTGATTACCTAGACGGAAGAATAGTAACTTCAGGAACTTACGGCCCAGAAACTGCTTATAAACCTACCTATGTGGACTATTGGTGGAATTACGTTAGTCTTGTTGATGAGTGGGCAGTTGTAGAGGCCGCAGATCCTCCCGTTGTTGTTATAGACATGCACGGGACGGATAAGACGGGCTACCAGCTAGGCCCTGGTAAAAAAGTTGTAAGAAAGGTAGATCTACATATATTTGCTTCGAACACAGCTGAAAGAAACGACATTGTTGAAACTCTATATAATGGATTATACAACAGAAGTTGTCCATTATACGAATTTCCAAAGGGAACCGTTTTAGACTATGACGGAACGTGGTATGGAAGACGTGAGAGTTTAAATAGGGATACCATGTTGTTTGATAGGACTACGATTTCCGGTGTGATAGGAAATTTAGAGTTTTACAATGTCTCTGCCAGACACGTAAACCTACCACTATTAATGACAAAAGGCCGAGGTGATGTTATGTTATCGGATCTTAACGCTTATAGATCCAAAGTTTCGTTTGAGTTGGTCTCTTATACACAGCAATAAACTAACCTCTTTATTTATAGAGAGAAATACTTTATTTTACTAAACAAAGTTCGTAGGGCTAAGGCTCGTCGTTGCCGAATTAGCCTCAATTTGGCGTAGACGACTAGGATTTTTGTATTTATACCGACCTAGCTGTAATAATTTCTGTTTTTAAGGAAGATAATTAAAAAAGATTAGGAGGACTGAGAAATTATGGCTAGAAATAGAATAATTTACGCATCTCAGAGTGTATGGTGTAATGGAGAGGTGCTTTATAGAGTTCAGTCACTCGGAAGCACTACAACATTTACATCAGAAGACATCTTTGAGTTTTGTCATCTGGACATTGTTGACGTAGTGGACGACGTTCCGGCTGTTGCTGTTACGTTGAACACCAACGATTTCGGAGACGTCCGTACATTAGCAGTTTTGGCACAGCTTGTACCTGCCAAAATTGATATGGACGAAACTGCCATAAATAGCAACGCCAACTTGGTTGTTGTTAGTGGAACAGATCTGACTGAAACGTCGACATTCATCCACGGTGTCTCCCTAGCCGACTTCGCAGTTGTATGCGGTAACCTACCCGGTGTTACTCTTTGGGCCCCGGTGCAGGATGAGTGTTCACTCGGCACTCTTGCAGAAAATATCGATCAGACGTTGTTCTTGGACGAGGTCTATGTAAATAGCCTCGAATTTGGTTACACCACTGGTGCTAACTCTACCGAGAACTACGGCGCTGAGACAGACATGAAAATGTGGCTGCTCAACGACGGTAGATTTGTAAACTTTGACGCTTTTGCTGGTACTGATTTTTCAGGTGGCACAGCCAATGAAGTAGACCTTACGCTTGCTAGTGGTAACAACGTTGCCACGCTGACAGGCAACCTCCTCGGATTTATGAGGAAGGACTCAGACGGCGCTCCATCTGTTACGTTTTACTATACCAGTGCAAACGAGGTTATAAACTATCCAGTCGTAGCCGGAACGTCTGCTGTAGCAGGAAGCTTTGTGTTTGATACTTCAGATCTTGGTGTCGCACACAGACTCTTGAAGCCCTCTGATTTGACCATCGAGGCGGCCGACAGAGTAGAAGCTATTTATGCGGCTGATGCTTATGGCGCAACTACAGTTAATACATATTTCTCAACGCTGAGTGATGTAAATCGTCCCGACATGATCGGAGCTCTGAGACAGGGTCAAGTAGAGGTTATGGTTGTAGATCCTAACAATGACACGTCTTATGATATCGCGTGGAGATTGACCGGGTGTACAATTACTGCAGACCTTACACGTGAAGCGCTGGCAGAACTAGGCCATCTCGGACCTTATGATCGTCCTCTTACTCTACCTATCCCAATCACAGTTACCATTGACACCACAGCTGGTGACTTGGAGAACTGGGCCAAGGCCGCAGGCAGATTGTCAGCTTTCAACGATGACTCGCTTGATGATATAGACCTTGGAGATTTGATGGTAGAAGAAGATCTTAAGCTTATTGTTATGGTTTATGCTCAGACCGACGAAGAGGCAGGCGGAACTGGTGCAAACAGAACGGTTCCTAGTGATTCTCCTCTAGTTGATCAGAGCTATTGGGTAGACGGCACGGAGTCAACTTATAGTGCCACTGATCGAGAATACCCACTCAAGACCATAATGGTAGAGCATTTGAAAATCACCGATGAAGGCGCTACTCTTGACATGGGTGCCAACATGACGCAAACCTTTGGTTTCAGATCAACCAATGATCTGTACGTGATCAAGGGCTATGTATCACCAACTAACATCACAGGTGATTTTACGATCAGACGAAATGGCTAATTTATGTGATAATAATGGGCGGGGGTCTAACTAACCCCCTCCCATTTCTCTTTCTAAGTGACCAGGCAAAATTGAAACAAGGAAATTGAATGTAATAAAGGAGGATTATAGGCAATGGAAGAAAGAAGCAAGGGAAGACTAAAAGATATGATGGCACAGGAAGTAACACTGATGTTTGAGTCCATTTTGGACTATGTACAAGTAGCTTGCCCAACTCCGGAGACGTATAAAGTTTTAAGGTCGAAGATCCTGAGAGTGGGCAATAATTGTATTAGGACCATGAAAAAGAAAACAGACAACTTTGATGTGAAGTCTGTCGTTGTAGCAGAGGAAATCATTGAGGTAAGACAACCTCAATAGGAATTAAGGTAAAGGAGGAGGATTAAAATGGAAGAAAATATGGAAAACAGAAGGTCTTTTTTAGGGCCGGACGAAACTACAATGTACTTCATTTCCACACCTAGTGCTGAAGTTATTAGGGGCGCAGATTGGATTTACAGCAAGACATATACCAAGTGTCTTCAGGAGGGAATCACGACTAGCGCTGAAATGAGGGACATACTTATGAAGAGAGGAATTATAGGACCGGAATTTGAACAGAGATCTACTGAGCTTACTGGCATACTAAACAGTAAGATAATGGTATTAGAAGCGTCTAAGTCTCTTGAAGAAAAAAGAGACAGCGCACTCGAAGTCGCTAATACCAGAGAAGAGCTTTTTCAGTGGAACCAACGCCTTAACGGGCCTATGAGCAACACATGTGAGCAGATTGCAGACGACGCTCGTTTAGAGTATCTAACAGCAAGCATGATTGTTAAGGAAGATGATTCCAAAATTTGGGACTCTTATGACGAATACATGGCAGAGAAAAGCCAAGCACTAGCTTTAAGAGCCAGATTTGAAATCATGCTGTATCTGCAGGGTTTGGATTCTGATTTTCTCGAAAAAACTCCGGAAGCTTTGGCAATGAGGGAGATTGAAACTGATCTTTTACATAAGGCAGAAGAGGCTCTCAGAGTGGCCCAGATTGTTGAGGAAGAAAGACTGAATGCAGCAGAAGCTGAGAAAGCGCCTACAAAGAAGCCTAAAAAGCGTGCGAAGTCTAAAAAAAGCACTGCTAAAAAGAAAAAGAGCTCTAAGTAGAAAAAATGGATCTGACAATTGACGACATAGAGAAATATCTATGCCGTATATTCACTGGCACAGATCTAGTTTGTATAAAGAACGAAGACAAAGAGATAAATTTAGTTCTTAAACAGCCAAACAACATCACAAAACTAAAGGCAAATACCATCTACGATAAGGCTTATAAAAGGGCAGTAGATGATGGCCTTTTGCCTATGAAAGATTTAGAAAACCTCATTAGAGAGCGCGGATTATTTACAGAAGAAGACGAAAAAGAGCTTGATGGCCTTCGGTCTAAATTAGAAGGTCAGCAAGTTCTGCTAGCCAAGACTACCAGAGTAAAGGCTAGAATGGATAGAGTAAAAAATATTGTAGAAGATTTGAAGAGACAGATAAGAAAGATTGAATACAAGAAACTATCTAAACTAGCTATGGCAGCAGAGACAAAGGCTGAGGAAGAACGCTCAGCGTATCTTTGTTGGGCTTCCGTATATGATTCTGAGGAAGAGTCTTTATATTGGAAGTCGTACAAGGACTTCTTAAATGATAATGATATTGATGTTGGAGTTGAAGTCCTGAACAGTTTTATGAGGTTTTATGGTGGTGTTGATACTAAGATAATAAGATATATAGCTAGACACAGCCTTTGGAGAATAAGGTATGTGACAAGTCAAAAGGTGTCGGATCCCTTATTTGGGGTACCGACATCACAATATACAAATGATATGATGAATTTGGCCTATTGGTCAAATTTCTATCAGAATGTATATGAGATGTTACCCGAAGATAGACCGTCCGACTTTGTTATTGAGGACGACGATACGCTAGACGCGTATATGAAAGACTATTATGAGGAGAGGAATCGCGAGGACGCAGCTCGAACGAGCAAACATAAGACTAAGGGTAAGCTCTCGGCTTTCGATAAAGAAGAGGTAGTTGTAACGCAGTCTCATGAGCTATACGAAGATATAGACTACGACAAACCAAGAGAAGCCAGAATGATAAAGGAAAAGACAGCTGTCCGGAAAAAAGCCAGACGCCGTCGAAGATAGGCTTTGTTAGGAAGTGTTTAAAGGAAATAGGAACGTATCTAGGATAGAATATACCTGGAGGTGCTTATCTTGGCTGACCACAATGTTAATATCAATATAAAGGATACTAGTAAGGCTAGGGCCGCCTCTCAACCCAGAGGAGCGGGCAAAGTCACTACACAGTTAGATCCTACATCACTTCAAAAGTTGAACCGTGTTTTTAAAGACGCGGTCTCAAAATCCTTTAATCTCCAAAAACTTGGCAATACTATAGCAAAGGCTATTAGTAAGGAAATCTCTTCGCAGCAAAAACGTCAGCCAGGCGGAGCTGCTACCAAGGGAGATGTTAATAGAATAGTAAAGCAAGTTTCTGGAGACCTAGCTAAACAAATCTCAAAATCTTTAATAAGCGCTCTCTCCAAACCAACCACGGCAGCAGGTAAGCCTGGTCTCTCAGACAGAAGAATAGTAGAGTCTATCTCCAGCTTAGATAAGCACATCCAGTCAGCAATAAAAAATCTAAATACACAGTTACAGAAACAGATTGGCGGCCAGCTTGGCCCAGACGTATCTAAATCTATAGCAAACGCCGTGTCTGGCGCTGTCAGCAAGGCAATACCAAAATCTCTGGACAAAGCTACTAAAGACCTTTCCACAGCAGTATCTGGAATCCAATCAATAGTACGAGAAATCTCTACCATAGCCGGCTCAATAAAGAGAATGCGTCAAACGGGCGGCGGCGTTGACATAACAGAGATAGGGCCCATACTAACCAGCTTAAAAAGGCTGATAACAGAATTCAGCAAGCTGCCTCAGGAGCTAAAAAAAGCGCGAGAATCAGCAATGTCTGTTGCTAAGGAGGAGAAACAGCTTTATTCTGACTTCTCAAAAGCACTAACAGAGCTAAGGAAAGCTACTAGAGAAAAGGTTACCAGAGTCAAAGAGAGCGCAGCCGCTGACCCACAACAGTTTGCTAGGGCAATAGCCAAGGAACTATCCAAGGTTGCCACTGGTGTTCCAGCTCTAAAAGGCACCAATGTGGAAAAAGTTCTATCCGGGTTGGAAAAGAAGATAGAGACTGTTGGTGATATAACAAAGGCTGTTAAAGGTCTAGAAAAAGAAATTAGAAATCAAGTACAGACTGGAAAGATATCTACAGAAGGCGTAAAAAATCTAGTAGGTGCCATAAATACTCTAAATAACAACCTTAAAGATCTACCAAAAACAATGGGCGGAGGAGAAAAATCCGATAAGATTCTTAACAGGCTTGAAAAGTTTACTGAAAGAACAGGAAAGCTACTAAAGACTGTAAACATTGTTCTAGATGAAGATGAGATAAAGAAACAGATAGAGTCTGCCGTAAAGAAAGCCAGACCTAAGATAGGTATGGAGATGGACTTAGATGTCGACAAGATAGCTAAAGACCTGAAGTCTTCATTAGATAATGTACTAGACGCTGTTTCTAAAAAGATAGAAGGTCTTGGATTAGGCAAAGGCAAGATTGCCGTAGAAGAGCTTAAGAAGGCAAGAGCAGGCGGTGGTGCTGGTACAGTAAGAGATATTATACTAGATCTAAAACAAATGCCAGAGCTAAAAGAGTTTGCTGATGAACTAAAAGAGGCAGCAGATGCCGTAGCACTGACAGCAGGATTAAAGGGTATAGACAAGTCAGCACAAAGATTTGTCACTGAGTTGGACAAGACTTCTGACACACTTAAGTCAGTTCAAGGCGCAAGCGATATTATGAAAAAAAGGGAAGCCCGAAGGATGATGGGTCCCACATCAGGTATAAAGTCAGCATTAACATCTCACAAACTATATAGATATCCTAGAGAGGTGATACCACCGGGAGATGTTGGTTTTAAAGAGCTTGAAAAACCAGCTGTCAAGTTTGGAGCCAAGGCAAAAGATGCTGTACAAAAGAATGTAGATGAGCTTGCTAAGTCACTTAAAGGACTACAAGAACATATGGTGTCTGTTCTAGGCAAGGAGCTTGAGGAAGGCTCTTCTGGGTGGAAGATAGTAAGAGAGAGCTCGGAACAAGCCATCAACGAATATTTCAAATTGGCAACCGGAGGATCTGTAGGAAACATAAAGCAGGCCGGAAAACAGTGGTCTGTGCAAATAGCAGATATACAAAAGATAAGAAAAGATCTCGGCAAGGGGTTTGAGGCAGCCTCCCCAGCAAAAGCAGTTGAGGCCTTCAAACAATCATTGATTGAGGGAGAGGTTGTTGGCAGGGGCGCCACAGTAAGGCCACAACTTATTGCAAAGTGGGTGAAATCAGCGTCCAAAGAAACAATCGAGAGTATGGATGTGCTTTCAGAGTCACAGAAGAAATCATTTGTTGAGTTAAAAGATAAATTTAAAGCGCCAGAGGTTGCTGCAGAAATGGCGGGAGCAGTAAAGTCTGTTTTGGGCACAGATAAGGAAATAGAGAGGGTGTTCAGAAACACATTTGCCGTTTTGGAAGCAGAACGAAAAATGATGGAAGGTTTCATAGACGATTTAGGCAGACGAAGACAACCTGTAGTGAAGTCTTTGGCAGTGCCTGCGGCGAAGCTTACTGAAACAGGAACAGCTGCCTTTGAGACTGCGGCCGGAAGTCTTCGAGCACTACCTAAGTTTGCAACGTTTGTAACAGGCTTTGAGAAGATGTACAAAGATCTTCTAGATGTAGGGCGATTGCCACTAGGTGAAACGTTCGGTGGAAGGATAAGGCGGGTAGGTGTTAAACCGGCTGGCGCTGGTTTAAAAGAGGCCGAAAGCCTAGCCAGAGAGATGTTGAAGGTCTATGCAGGCGCTTTTAAGGGCCAGGTTACAGAGTTTTATAGAGGCGCTGCAGCACCACGTGGTTTAGAATTAGAACGTGCAGACGTCAAAAGTATAGGCGATCTAGAGTCTGAGATAGAAAAGGTTATAGGTACATTTAGGGATTTACCAGAGGCAGAAAGAAGCATAGATAGTTTTATAGATTCTATGAATAAAATTGGTGTATCGGCATACGACGTTGTAAAGTCTTTGGATGCTATAAAGTTTGAAAATATTTACGACGTTTTGAAGAAAACCATAACAAAACCTTTAACCGCTGTTGGTAAAGAGCCTTATTTTGAAAGATCTGTTAGAAAATTTGAAGAGACTTCTAGACAATTAGAGCAACTTTTGCCTCTTATAGAACCAGGTAGGCCAAGAAGAGGAGCACACCAGGAGGCTATTGTACAATTGTTTGCAAGAACTACTCCTGTATATAAAGATCTTGGTGTTAAGATGGGTGAACAAAAAGACCTTATAAAAGATCTTAACATAAGACTTGGAGAAATGGTATCTGAGTTCAAAGAACTTAAGACTAAAGAGGGAGAAGCTGTAACTAAAAGACTGGCAACCATCGGGCTGCCTGAGACAGTTAGAGAACTGTCTACTTTAGGTATCCCAGAAGCACTAGCAGGAAGTATTAAAGAGCTTCGTCCTGGCAAAGCGCCGAGAGGCCTTGGGCATTTGGCTGACCTGCAGGCTACAACACTAAAACTATACACAGAAAACCTTAGAGAGCTTGCTCCTTTCGGAGCACAGTTCCAAAATTGGGGCAGGAATATTACCAACGTTACAAACGCTCTGTCTTCTGCTAGCGACGACACAATAGATTCTATGAAGAAGTTTGGTTCCTCTGTATCAGGAATAGGAACAGAGTTTCCAACTTTGAGAACAGAAAGAGAAAGAGAGGTTGTGGCGGGTGGTAGATACGGTAGAAGGGGTTTTGGTCTTAATGTGCTAGCAGAACTCCGTACTACATCTTCTACTTTCGAGGATCAGGTTCTAATATCTGGCAAAATAGCAGATGCACTTACATCTGTTACAAAAACATTGGTGCGCCCAGGAGTAGCTGGCCGTTTAAGAAAATACGAGGAAGAACGCGCTGCCGGTGTAGGGCCTGTAGACCCAAAACTGCTTAGAGACGTGACGAAAGCTGTTGGTGAAGCATCTGATGAAATACAAAGTGTGTTAGGTGTGCCTGAGAGATATAAAGGTAGGGCTGACAGAGCGTTGATAGAGAGCGTTACCAAGGCAATAACAGTTGTTAGAGGCCGTGAGGTAGAGGTGCAGGCTGCAAAACTTGCAGAGGTATTTTTAAACTATTTTGGTAGAAAGATTACCACAAGATTTGGATCTAAGGGCGTAGGCATAACTCCTACAGGGGGCCCGGGTAACCTACGAGAGATTCTTAAATATTATGGCGAAAAACCTATAAAGGTGTTGCCAAAAGCAGAGAGAACTAGAGCTGGCCTAGGTGTTGCAGTGATGCCTAAAACCATGGGCCAGCTTGCATCAGAGATCATAGAGAAGTCGTCAGAAGAGCTAGAAAAAGCTGGAATGGCACCAAAAGAGATAAATTCACTAAAAACCAGCCTTATTAATTCTGGAAACAGATTTATGATAGACATCTTCAAACGCGCCGGAATTCTGGCTGCTGACGAGATAACTATAGAGAAGAAGGTATTTACAAAACTCAAAAATGCTTTGAAGACGCTAGATGAAAACCTAGCTAGTGACATAGCTGGCATAAAAGGTCTAAAAGAAATTTATGGAAAACGTGTTGGTGGACCGACGTTTGAAGAGAGACCAATAGACGTTACCATAAGTGCGTATGGTGCTGGAAAAAGAGGACTTCAAACAGAGGTTCTTGAGTCTGTAATGTCTAATGTTATGGGTTTAAGGCCTGGAATGGTGCCTGGAGGATTCCAGAGACCTGCTACCATGAAAACCACTGTTGGAGGATATCAGGAACTTCTAAAGGGCAAAGGCGCGTTAGAGCCAGGCTTGTTGAGCAAGTATTCAGAAGCGCTTGGTTTCGCGCCGGCAGTAACAGGCCGCAAAGAAGATGTATTTAAACAGCTTAAGACACAGTTTTTAGAAAAAGGTATAGCAGAAGATCTAGCTGATAGAATGGCAGAGCTAGAAACGCTATCCAGCTATTATGTTGACGTTGTAGACTCTCTTAGCAAAGGCAAACCAAGAAAGGGCCTAGTAGGCCAGAAGTTTACTCAGATAGTAGAGGAACCACATTTATTTGCAGATTGGACTAAGCGTGAGGTAGAAAAGGGTGTAAGAGGAGAAAAACTTAATCTACCTGCGTTTGGTGCTTACAGTGCTATATTTGGAGAGCAGTCTGCTTTTATGGAAGAGATAAAAAAGTCTTCTACTATAGACTCAAAAGAAGCTTGGGAATATATAAAAGCACTACAAACTGTTAACGACCAAAGCGATGAATTTAAAAAGCTACTAACAGGTCCTCTAAAAACTGTAGATTTGTTTGACATAAAGGATTTTACAGAAGCTACAGGAACGTTGGAAGAATTTAAAGGTACTGTTCTTGATGTACAAAAATTTCCAGGTCCTTTTAAGGTAAAGATACCTGTTTCTGAAAAAGGCAGGACCGGCGAATACGAAGAGATGTATATACCTGGCGCTCCAGCTAGGGAGACGTATGAAGAACCGCTTATAGCCGGTGAAAGAGCACCTAAGGTGGTTGCAAGGCGCCTGGCAAACCTCATAAGTGCAGCAAAAAAAGTAGAGTTGCTCAGATCAGGGTTTGCTGAGGTAGAAAGCCAAATATCAGACCTAGAACAACAACTTAAAGTAGTTGAAGATCCTGCAGAGACAGAAAGTATAAACAAGAATCTTTCCGGCCTATTTAAAGAGTTAGAGTCTTTGTATGCACAACCTGAGAGGGTAGAAGCAACTAAGAGAGACGTTATAACTAATGTAGGTAACATGCTGAAAAGGGTACAAGAACTGGCAAGCAAGAAAACTGGAAGAGAAGATATAGAAGAAATAATAGAGAAGATGCTTAGCGTTATGTCTGAGACTGCGGCACCTCCTGCTGGATTTAGGGCAACTGGAGTGTCTACCAAATTCAGTGAAAAACAAGTTATGGAGAAACTGATAGGAACAGACCCTAGCTTCGAGCAGTACTCAGAATCAGCTAGTAGAATGGCTGACCTTATTATAGGTGTTAGCGAAGGAAGCAGGGAATATCTAAGAAAACTTGAAGCGGCCTTGGCAGAGGTAACAGAAGGTTTACACAAGGGTGCCGCTGTAACATCGATTAGGACAGAAGAAAAGTACTTTAGAGATGTTGATGTATCATCTAAGGCTTTTGAAGACAGACTTAAGGGAGCAATAGATAGGTACAGACAAAGGGTCAGCAACGTAACAAAGATAGAGAAAGCTGCAGAAAGCGGGTACTTAGCTACGTTGGCAGGACAGCTTGGTGTTACTGTTGAGGCTGGCGACAAAGAGTTTGAAAGGGCCTTGGCTTCACTATCAAGAGCAAAGATAGATTATTACAATACTTTAGTTGAAGAGGTATTGGGTAAAGGTAAAGCAATTGAAAAGGTTCTGCTATCAAGAACCATTCCTGCTGTAATGGGCAAGGCCATAGCAGCTACTGTTGACAAAACAGATGATCTTGAGCAGTTCAGTAGAGATCTTAGAGGTATATATGGTTCGTTCGCTGGTCTAGAAAAAAAGTTTAGACTAGATGAACTGGAGGACATAGCAAAAGATATTCTGGACATAAGAGAAGAGCACGCAGAAAAGATTGGAAAGCTACAAAAGAAAGGTGTACCCGTTCTTAAACAATATGAGCTGGGTGTACCAGCTACTTTCGCCAAAAAACTACCTGTTAAGTATAGGCCTAAGTATAAGGTTAAGGGTAGAGAGTTAGAGACGATACCAGAAGGAATGAGGGAAGAGGTAGAAACAAGCCTTTTTGACATACTAAAAGAAGCAGAGGCACTAACTACAGGAGAGTTTATTTCAAAACCAGGCGCCGCTGTAAAGCCACCTTCTAAAAGGGAACTACAGGAGTATGTAGAAAAAGAGTTAGTTCCGTATATTGAAAGTGTAAGGTATCCATTCACAGGAATATCTAGTGTGCAACCATACAGGGCAAAACTAGCGCCAGGTGGCATGGGCAGGCACGCACTAGCTGTTCCTGGCATGCCAGAGATGGATATAGAAAAGTTTGATAAGACTTTAGAAAAAGTTAGAGAAATAGTAGCTGGGATGGAAGAAACTAGGGCAGAACTTGGCGATGAAGAAATTAAAAAAAGACAAGAATTGACACAAGTTATAGACGACTTGCATAGAGCCATATCCAGGGTTTTGCCTAAATATGCAGCACACGAGCAAAAACTAGACTTTGACGGAGACGCCATAGAAATACACTCCGCTGTTACAAGGGATGCTAGGGAAGATATCAAAAAACATTTTGACTCTCTAACAGACGATATAGATAGCACACGAGCGGTGTTTAGAGACTTCTTTACGTACGGAGCCCGCCAGATACCCTCCACAGATCTTGTGTTGTCAGAGATGGCACAAGCATTCGAGAAAAAGTTTCCATTTGAAAAAGGCTTTGAGTTTTTAGGAAAGCCATATTTAGAGAAAGAAATGGGAGCTCTCACAACTAAAGAGCAGCTAGACGTACTTAAAGGGCGACCAGGAGCACGTTCCGAAGCTGATATACTCAGAGATATCACTGAGGAATTTGTCAGGGCTCCCGAAGAACGTGAGAAGACCTTAGAAGCTATAGAATCTACCATTGACAAAACTGGCTCCGGTTTGATAAATGCCATAGAAGCGCTTGGTGGAGACTCTGCAAAGCTTGTTAAAGCAGGCATAAAAACTAGAGCATTTGAAGAAAAATATAAGGACGCCATAGAAGCGCAGCTATATAAGATACACACAGGTCCAGAGACAGAGTCACTCTACAGGCTAACACGTATAGCAGAATCATTCACTGGTTTTGGAGGAGGCCAAATAGCAGGAGGCCCGTCTCGCGCTACAGAGGCATTTAAGAAGAGATGGCCAGGTGGGGCAGCGTTGGGTGCAGATCCAGGGTTTGAATTCCAAACTATGATAAATGAATTGCTGAGGTTTGGTATTCAGAAGGGAATGGATGTTAAGCACGCCGGAGAGTTCCCAGTGGCTGGAGAAGTTGTTAGGGAGCTGTCAAAAGGTGAAATGGCAGCAGAGAAGCTGTTTGATAGAATAACTGATAAAAATGAAGAAGCGTTTGCTGACTTAAGAGATTTTGCAGAACAAAACGAGATAGCCGTAAGACGTAGACTAGAAAGACTACCTGCAACAGGACTTAGAGAGCAAGCCCGCGGCTTGAGAAGGGGCAGAGGAATGGGTATAGCCGATATAGAATCTATGGCTAGACCAGAGCTCACTAAGGAGATAGTTGGTATGGTAGGATTCAAAGGGTTCTTAGTAGAGCTAGCTAAGCAAATAAAGGAACAAGCTATAGAGGGTCTAATTAAGGAAATGGGAGTGCTGCCTCCTACTGAGAGAGCAAGAAAAACAAGAGGCGCTGCAGATATAAGATCTTGGGCTACTAGAGAGATTGAAGCTGAAGCAGCAGGACTTAGGGAATGGACACCAGCTATAAATATAAAACGACACATAACAGCACAAAGACAGCCTCTATATATGAAGAGAGCTTTTGGAGCAGGAGCTGGTGCAGAACTAAAATCAGCAGAAGCCAGAGGCATAAAACTTCCTGACCCCAAGTTTGTGTTTGCTGGAATGTCTGAAGAAAATATAGAAAGATATACCAAGAGATATAGAGCGGTTCAAGCCACATCTATAAACTTGGCTAGAGATTTAAAGCGAGCTACCGAGGACATAGGTGGCGGAGCTTATGCTGATATGGTAACAAGCAGTATTCAAAATATATATGATGAGCAGGAGATGATCAATAAAAAACTGCTCTCACAAATAGGTCCAGAGGGTTTTAAAAAGAATATACCTGACTCTCCTCTAGTAGAGAGAGTGTTGTCTGGCGTAGATGTTGCAGACTTCACAAAGAAGTTACTCGGAGACCCAGAACAAATTAGTGAGGTCTTCTTAGATAGAATGAAGAAACAAGTTGAGGAATATTCTGGGCTTGTTGGTGTTGGTATGCTAACACAAGCTGAGAAGTTTGATATAAAGGAGAAGGCTTTTGAGGAGTTTGGAAGAAGAGCAGGCGAGGCACTGTTAACAGAAGGCATGGACCCCGAACAGTTTAAAATGGAAGTAGATAAATATGCTAATGCTTGGATAGTCAAAGCCGAAGCCTTAAAACAGATGGATAAGATTATACAGACTTTGCAAGCAAAGAAACACGAGGCATTAGCCATCAGAGCAATCCTTCCGGACCCAGCAGATCTCAAGAAGGTTACGAAAGAAACAATAAAGCCTTTTGTTGCTGACCAAATGAGAGAAGCAGTCCTATCAAGAACAGAAAGAGAAAAAATGGTAAGAGCATTCGCTCCAAAAGGAAGAGAAAGAGCAATCGAAAGAGGGATGGCAGCAGAACGCGGCCCAGCAGAGCGTGTAATACAAAGAAGAGGAGCAAAAGGCGATTGTATACCTGTAACAAACTGTGACAGACCTCTGGATGTTTTTATTGTAGGTGCGTCCGGCGACGTAAAATTTAATGTAGGAGAAGAAAGAGGTCTAACAACAGCAGCGAAGACTCGTGGACTAAGGGAAACTATAAATGTTGTAAAAGAGAAAGATCCTTCTAGAAAAGAGTTGTCTGAAATTAGAAAAACACTTATTGAGATACAGAAACAAACAAGTGGGTTTGCACAAAAACTCCCACAAGAAGCATTTAAAAGCCTATCAGAGGCATATAAGTCCAGTGGTTTAGCAGGAGGAGGTGCTTTCGGCACCGCAGGTGGTTTGTTCGGAGCAGGAGTAGAATTCAGTCCTGAAAAACTTGCCAAGTCTCAAATACAAGCCATGATGGGAACAATGCTCGGAATAATAGAAAAAACTAAAGAACTTGAGGCTGAGCAGTTTTTAGGATCAGCACTCCATTCTAAGATACAGGAGAAACTGAAAAAACAATTTGGGCCAAAAGTTGAATTTGAAAAGTTTACCAAGTACGAAGACGAGACAGCCGGCATTATTGGCGGCCGTATGGACGCTATATTCAGAAACACAGCGGGAAAAGTAGAAAAAGTAATGGATATAAAGACAGTATCTGCTGGTGTGATAGAAGAGTTGGGTGAGGGAGCACTAACTCTAGATGAGGCTCTAAACAAAGAAATAAGTGCGTATACAAGGCAGAAGATAGAGGATGTAGCATCACAGCTAGCTGTGTACATGGCAGCACTACAACAAAGCGGCATGTCAGCAGACGATCTAGTTGCAGAAGCAGCATTATATAGCAAATTAGAGCCAGAAAGAGAACCAACAATAATAAAGATCAAACCTGCTGAAGTAAAAGACAGATTGCAGACAGCAATGAACTCCATTGCAAAAGCTAGGGAGCTTGTCCAAAAGTATATAATCGAAGGCGCAAGCATGGAAGATCTACCAGTAGAGATGAGGGAGATGGTAAAGGCTGTATCTGAAAGATTTGAGCGTATAAAAGGAGGCACACCGAGGTTTGCAAGAACAATTTCACCTAAGTTTTTTGATCAAATAGAGGCAACCTCTAAAGAACTAACAGAAGGCCAGTTAGAGAAGTATGTTGAGATGGCATTAAAATACTACGGCGCTATAAAGCCTGAGACTATGGCCGCAAAGAAAGGACCAAGAGAATTTACAGAAAAAAGAGAGCGTGTAAGACAGGAACGTAAAATTAGGGAGACGATGGAAGCAGGTCCAGGAGCCATGGGCAAGTTTGAGGCCGCTCCACGGCCATCTACCGCCGGAGACCTATATGGTGTTTTTGAGAACTTAGCAGCCTTACACGAACAAGCTAAATCCTACCAAGATCTAGTGAATAAACTAGATATTCATTCCGCCTTTAAGGGTCTTGCAGACCCACTGAAAGAGGCCTTAGGAAAGGTAATGGAACAAGGCCGCGCCGGCGGAGCATCCCAAGAGCTTGCAGAAGTTGTAAAGAATCTAGAAGAAGAAGGTGCTATATCACACAAAGAAGCTATGGACGCCTGGAAGCTTTATAGAATAGCGCTAGGAGATTTCTTCATAAGAGAGGCAGCAGACGCCAAAAGAGCTATAGACGAGGCCGGAGACGATTATATAGAAGCCAGCAAAGCGTACGGACGCATGCAAGCCTATGTTAATAGATTCAAAGAGACTATAATAGGAGGCCTAGGCAAAAGAACAGATATATATGCTCCAGGAGGTGCCTTTGTGTCCCCAGAGTTGGCCAGAGGAGCAGGAGTTTATGAAGAGCCAAAAGAGATAAGAAAGAGAGCTGCAGGACCATTAGGCGAGAGCGAACAACTACGCCGACTATTCAAAATGGTTGTAGAGACTGAAAAAGCACCTATTTTCAAGGCAAGAGATATTGTAGCGTCCATAACAGAAATGGACGAAGGTCTGATAAGCTTACTGAATAACACAGATCTTGTATTGAGAAAGGGTGAAGAACTCAAAGATGCTTGGAGCTTTGAACCACTAATAGCCAACGTAACAAAACTACGTAAAGCACTAAAAGATTATACTAAGTTTAATGTTAGGGATGATTTCACTACCACACAAATAAAGAATATTCAGGACGTTATAACTTATCTAGGTCAGGTAGAACGTTCTTTCTCTAGGTTTGGAAAAGAATCGGGCAAAGAATGGGGACAAACTGGTGTTGTAAAAGTATTGCCGTGGTTAGACCCAAAAGCTCAGAAGGCTCTACACATGCAAAACATAGCCTCTCTGAGGGATTATTTTAAGAAAACTGAATCAGCAGGTGGTCCTGAGGTCGGAGAAAGATTCACCTACATGATGAAGGTTTTAGACCAGACTGGCAATATTGTAAAAAACACTGCTTTTGACTTTAACAAATATGGCGAGTCTTTAAACAAAGCCGGAGAGAAAACAGGAGCATTTACAGAAAAACAAAGAGATTTAATTAAGTATACGCAGGGTGCTAACAGGACGTTCGGCGCCGCTTTAAGAAGGGTTGCAATGTGGGGCGGAGCGGCCACAGTGGTGTATGGAGGCATTTCTCAACTAAAGACCATGATCGGAACGATTGCTGATATAGAAACAGCAGTTGCCCAGTTGAGAATGGTAATGAGCCCGTTAGAAACGGATTTCGGCAGGATGAGCCAGGCTGCTGTAGATTTTGCAAAGCAGTACGGTACTCCAGTAACAGAAGTATTAAAAGGAATGAGGATTTTTGCACAACAAGGTTTGGCAATGGCAGACGTTATAGATAGAACTAGAACAGCCACTCTAGCTTCCAACGTTACAACACTGAGCGCAAAAGACGCTACAGAGGCTATAACAGCGGCTTCTAAGGTTTTCAGACAGGAAGGAGAGGCCACTATCCGCTTTATAGACGCTTGGAGCGAGGTAGAGGCTAAACACGCCATTACTTCTGAAGATATGGCCTTGGCTCTAAGAAAGGCAGCATCCGCCGGTAAAAACGCCGGTTTCACGTTCGATGAGTTGAACGGAGTAATCGCATCTATTGGCTCTGTGACTAGACAGACAGGTAAAGAGGTCGGTACATCGCTAAGGTTCATATTCAGAAGACTAGCTACTGAGAAGGGACCTAAAGAGCTCGCTAAAATCGGAATACCTGTTATGACTGAGGAGGGCGAGCTGCGAAGAGGATTTGACATCCTACAAGATTTGGCAGGCGCATGGAATGATTTAACAACAGCACAGAAAATGAATATCTCACAATCTGTTGGTGGTACTAGACAGTATAACCAAGTCTTGGTTTTGATGGATAACTGGGAAGAAGCAGAGTCTGCTTTGATGGACAGTATAAATTCTACAGGTTCTGCACAGCGTAGAAATCAAGAAGTTATGAAAACATATGCAAAACAGCTGGAGCAAACAAAAGCATCTGCTGTTGAATTACAAATGGCGTTTGGCAAAGTTTATCTACCTATAGCCAAGTTTGGTTTAAAAACCATGAGGGGCTTTTTCGAGACTGTTACAGCTATACCTAACGTTGTGAAAGCAGGAGCTGTAGGAATAGCTTTGTTAATAACATATATAGCAAAGGGCGATAAACTTATCTCCTCATTGGCAACTTCTTTAGGAAAAGGTGGTCAGCTCGTATCTCAATTCTTCGATGCGTTTAGGAAGGGTGTAAAGATTGCAGGATTCGAGACCATGGGCCTGGGCAAGGGATTGGACCTTGAGGGGCTGAAGAAAGTAACTGAAGGTAAAAGTCTAGATGATTTTCATTCTGCCCTCGGCAAGACGGCCTTTATACTGGCAAATGTTGGGCAGGCATATAATCAATTTGTAGGAGAGGTGGTTTCCGGCAGTGGAAAAGCAGCAGAAGCTGCTGGAGAAACGCTAGAAAAAATAGGAAACAAGGTCACGCTTTTTAATCAAGCAACGTTACAATCGGCTGGTTTTGGTTATAAGGCCGTAATGGATGTTTTACAAAAACGAGGACTTAAAGGACTATTAGCCGCAGCTCCAAAACTTATAGGATCAGTGGCGGCTATAGGTGTAGAAGCGGCAGGACAGGCTACTAAGGTAACTGGCCAGGCCATAGACGCTTTGGGAGAAACAGTAGGAGCTGGAGGCCAAAGAATACTAAGAGATTTTGCTGCTAGCAACACCGGACTTGTTAAATCTATAGCTCCTTTGGCAGTAACTACAACAGCGTTAATACCTGCGTTTAAGGCTCTATATGATTATTATGGAAAAACAGCAAAATCCGCACGAGACTATGAGCAAGCATCTTACGGTATTAAAAGAGCCGGAGAATCAGAGCTCAGTACCATTAGACAGCTAGTAAAAGAATATGACATGATGCAAAGGAAGCTTGAAGACGCGCAAAAAGCAGCACAGCCGGAAGTTAGAGCACGGAGGGTGGAGCTCGGAACATATGAAGCACCGATACTAACTGTAGCGAAAATACAAGAACAAGCAGCGCGTACAGCAAACAACCTGGCGAAGGCCAATATAAACTTAGTTAGGGGTTACGATGGTCTGGGCAACGCAGTTTTAAAAAATGTCGGAGACTTTCGAGAGTATCTGAAGATGTTAGATAAGTTAAAGGTAAAAGAACTGGCAAAGGCAGATATAGATGTTTTGGAAAAATATATATATGATTTGACACAGATAGAGGGACCTGAAAAATGGAAGTTTGAACTAAGAAAGTTCATAAAGGAAGCTCCTGTAATTGGTGGTGTAATT
>SDBS01002208.1_pt1 | contig 19564 bp, 21 predicted proteins | sample 2277091 | NCBI WGS metagenome assembly SDBS01 (sample SAMN10404972, study PRJNA504765) | marine sediment metagenome | isolation source: marine sediment core GS10_PC15, 163 cmbsf | place: Arctic Ocean: Southern Knipovich Ridge | collected 2010 | reverse complement strand
GCAGAAAAAAAGTTTGAAATGGTTCAGAAATTCCTTAAACTTATTGATTTTGATAACAGAGTAAGGTTAGAATGGGTGTCTGCCTCAGAAGGAGCTAGATATGCTGAAGTTATCAAAGATTTTACTAACCAAATAAAAGAACTTGGAGTTTCTCCTGCAGGTGGAGATAATCCAGACAAGCAAGTTCTTGAAAAGCTAGAAGCTATGCAAGATGCTGCATCTGATGATCGAATGAGAGCACTTGTAGGAAGAGAGAGAAAAATCACAGAACAAGAAAATGTGTATGGTGAAAAAGTAGCAATTGAAAAATTTACTGAAATTTTTGATTCAGCAATTATTGAGGAATATCACAGACATAGAATCTTACTCTCACTAGAAAAAGATCCAAAATCTGTAAAAGACTTAGCTAGTGAATTGGAAATCGATCCTAGCAAGGTTTTACAACATGTATTAGTTTTAAAATCTAGAATTCAAGTAGATTTCCAAAAAATTGTTGGAAATACACCAATATTTATGAAAAATTAAAGGGGATAAAAAGATGGAAAAAGTAGGAGCCGTAATGGTTGTAGGTGCTGGAATAGGGGGGGCCCAAACAGCATTAGATTTAGGAGATACGGGTTATAAAGTCTATTTAATCGAATCAAGTACGAGTATTGGTGGTGTTATGGCCCAGTTGGATAAGACTTTTCCCACTAATGACTGTGCAATGTGTATTATAAGCCCAAAATTAGTTGAAACGGGTCGTCATCAAAATATTGATTTGAGTATTAATTGTCAGATACAAGATGTGTCTGGAGAAGCAGGAAACTTCACAGTAAAAGTATTGAAAAAATCTTTATTTATTAATCCTGACACATGTACCGGTTGCGGTGTCTGTGGTATTAATTGCCCAGTTGAAGCAATAGATGGCTTCAACGAGGGTTTAGCGCGATATTCGGCAACTTCGGTAAAATATCCTCAAGCAGTTCCTCTAGTTTATACAATAAATAAAGAATATTGTATTGGTTGTGGAGTGTGTGCGGGAGTATGCAAAGCTAAAGCAGTCGAATATGATAGAAAGGATGAAGAAGTAAATCTCAACGTAGGTGCAATAGTTTTAGCACCCGGATTTGATGAATATGTACCCGCTGAAGCCAATAAATATGGTTATGGAAAATATAAAAATGTGGTTACGAGTATAGAATTTGAAAGAATACTCAGCGCATCAGGTCCATTTGCGGGGAGGGTTTTAAGACCTTCTGATGGAGATATTCCAGAAAAGGTTGCTTTCATTCAGTGTGTAGGATCACGAGATTATACTGGAGAAGGACAACCATATTGTTCGAGTGTTTGTTGTATGTATACAGCAAAAGAAGCAGTGATTGCTCATGAACATCAACATCAAGTAAAACCTACGATTTTTAGCATGGATATTAGAGCTTATGGAAAAGATTTTGATAAATATATTATTAGAGCTCAAGAGCAATATGGGATCCGATACGTTCGAAGTAGAATCGCTTCTATAACAGAAGTACCAGATACTCAGGATTTAAAACTTGTATATGAAACGGAAGGTGGAAAAATCCTAGAGGAAATCTACAATATGGTAGTTTTATCTGTTGGACTTAATCCTCCGAATGACGCCGTATTTCTTGCAAAAAAGTTTGGTATTGAATTAAATGATTATAAGTTTGCAAAAACAGATGTGTTTAATTCCGTACAGACCACTCGACCTGGAATTTTTGCTTGTGGTGCATTTACTCAACCTAAAGACATTCCAGAAACAGTTACCCAAGCAAGTGCAGCCTCTGGTTGTGTTAATGAACTATTATATGAGGCACGGGGAACACTTGTAACAGAAAAGACCTTACCTCCAGAAATATTCGTTGGTGGACAATCTCCACGCATAGGTGTTTTTATTTGCCATTGTGGCATTAATATAGCGGCGTATGTAGATGTAGCAGAAGTTACCCGATATGCAAAAACTCTACCAAATGTTGTTATGGCAGATCGGAATTTATATACTTGTTCTGCCGATACCCAGGGGATTATTAAAGAAAAAATCGAAGAATTTCATTTAAATCGTGTTATAGTTGCCTCCTGCACTCCGAGGACTCATGAGCCATTATTTCAAGAAACGATACGAGAAGCAGGTTTAAATAGGTATCTATTTCAAATGGCTAACATTCGAGATCAATGCTCATGGGTTCATATGAACGACTGGGAAGCAGCTACACAAAAATCAAAAGACCTAGTAAGAATGGCTGTAAATAAAGCAAGACGAATAGGACCTATAGATAGAATAAAGCTAAATGTAACTAAGAAGGCTTTAGTAATAGGAGGTGGAATAAGTGGTTTAACAGCAGCTCTCAATTTTGCAAGCCAAGAAATCGAAACTCATTTAGTTGAGAGAGAGGGAGAATTAGGTGGGTTTGCTAATCATATTTATAATACTCTCGAAGGAGGGAATGTTCAGGAGTACTTAAATGAATTAATTGAAAAGGTACAATCAAATAAATTAATTCATGTTTATACAAATGGGGAAGTCGATTATGTGAATGGGTATGTAGGAAACTTCAAATCCACCATTGTTCATGGTTCTAGTAAAGAAAAAGTTGAAATTGATCACGGAGTCGTAATAGTAGCAACTGGTGCAAAAGAGTATACACCGAAAGAATATCTGTACGGTGAAGATGATAAGGTAATCTTACAATCTGAACTAGAAAAAATCTTGAATACGAATGGAAAAATCAAAGATAAGAAATCGATTGTTATGATTCAATGCGTGGGTTCTCGAAACGATGAGCACCCTTATTGCAGTAAAATGTGTTGTGCAGAAGCTATTAAAAACTCGTTATTAGTTAAAAAGTTAAATCCCTCAAGTGAAGTTACAATTTTATTTAGAGATATTAGAACCTATGGTTTTAAAGAAAAGTATTATAGAAAGGCACGAGAAGAAGGAGTTATTTTTCTACGGTATGATGAAAAAATGCCTCCTGAAGTTATTAAAGACGGATCATCAATCACAGTTAATGTTAAGATAGCAACCGCAGGTGAAATATCCATACCTGCCGATTTAGTCGCATTAAGTGCCGGTATTGTAGCTTCTCATGAGGAAAATGAAGAACTTGCTAAAAAGTTAAAAGTTCCCTTAAATGATGATAATTTTTATTTAGAAGCGCATGTTAAGTTGCGTCCCGTTGATTTTGCAACAGAAGGGATATTTGTTGCAGGAATTGCACACTGCCCAAAGACAATTGAAGATTCGATTTCACAAGCTAATGCAGCAGTTTCAAGAGCCTGCATAATACTCTCAAAGGACGAGGTAGAAGTGGAAGGAAAAACAGCTAGAATCGATATGGCGAGGTGTACCGGCTGTGGTATGTGTATTGAGAATTGTGCATATAATGCAATTGAGTTAATTGAAGATAGAAGATTTGGAACTATCGCATCAATTAATCAAGCATTATGTAAAGGATGTGGAGCTTGCAGTGGTAATTGTCGATGTAGCGCAATAGATATTTTAGGATTTACAGGAGAACAGATATTTGAGATGATATCTGCAAGATTATAAAAAATTAAAGATTATTATATATATAGAAAAATGACAGAAACTGTTTTGGAAGATAAAAAAGTTGACGAGAAGTGGGAACCAAAAATTATTGCATTCTTATGTAATTGGTGTAGTTATGCTGGTGCTGATCTTGCTGGAGTTTCACGTATTCAATATCCCCCAAGTATAAGAATTGTTAGAGTTCCATGTTCTGGAAGAGTAAATCCTTATTTTATTATAAAGAGTCTTACAGATGGTTGGGATGGAGTTCTTATTTCAGGATGCCATCCTGGTGATTGTCACTATATTAGTGGAAACTTGGTTGCTCGAAGGCGTTTTGCTATATTAAACGAGCTTTTGGCATTTTTTGGTATTGAACCCGGAAGAGTTAATTTTATGTGGGCATCCGCAGCTGAAGGGGAGCGATTTGCCATGTTAGTGAGAAAAACAACAAAACTTGTTAAAGCATTAGGTCCAAATACAAAGTTTCAAAAAAAATGGTGATGGTAATGAGTGTTGCTACAGATAATCAAGATAATGAAAATATAATTAAAGATATTGCCAGAGACCTACTTAAAGAGAAAAAGGTGGATGTCATTATAGGTTACAAAAAGGGAACATTACCTTTACTATCACAACCAATTATAATTGATAATGAAGAAGATGTGGATAAATTAATTTGGAATAATACCTGCTATACTAATCTAGCTAAATATTTAGTGCCTCGAGTTCCTAAATTTAAAGATTCTGAAAAAGGTAACTTGAAAGTAGGAGTAGTATCTAAGGGTTGTGTTGGAAGGGCAATATTTCTTTTGGCTTCAGAACATAAAATTAATTTAGACGAGATTGTTATCATCGGATTTCCATGTAATGGTGTAATTAATAGACACAAAATTCAAACGGATGTTGGACAAAAAGAGATTCTTGAAGTCTCTGTATCAGATGATAACAAGATTATTGTAAAAGGAAAAGATTTTGAAAAGACGTTTCCCTATGAGGAGTATATAAATGAGCTTTGTAAAACGTGCAAAGTTAAAACAGCACCTACAACGGCCAAGTTGTCAGATGTATGTAAAGGTGAATGCGAAGAATACTCTTCGGTTTCAGACGACTTTACTGATGTTTCTGAATTTGAAAAAATGACACCTGAAGAGAGATGGAATCATTTTGAAGAAGAATTAAGTATTTGCACGAGATGTTATGCATGTAGAGAAGCATGTCCTATGTGTTATTGCAATCTCTGTTTTGTGGATCAAAATAAGCCTATTTGGTTTGGAAAAACTTCGGATATTTCTGAAGTAATGGTTTTTCATTTAATTAGAGAAATGCATATGGCAGGAAGATGTGTAGGTTGTGGTGCCTGTAGTAGTGTATGCCCGATGGGCATTGATTTATCCTTAATTAATAGAAAATTAGAAGCAGTCGTAAAAGATAGATTTAATTATACATCAGGATTAGATCCAGAAATAGTACCACCAATGGCCACTTTTTCTATGGATGATGCTGAAGAATTTATGTTAGAGGAGGATTAAATAGGTGGATAAATATGAGTAAGAAAATATTACTAAAAATAGATATTCCAAAGATATATAGTGAATTGTCTAAGGATGCAGATTTCTATGCTCCTGTAAATGAAAGGGGGAATATTAAATTTAAGAAAATTAATAACCCTGATGACATCAAAATAGAGTATCTTAATTCAAAAGTACCTCCAAAAGATGTATTATTTCCACAATTAGAGACAATTTTTAACTACGAATATGAAGGACAGGACGTCAATATTAAGGAAAGGACAGATTTAGAACAAAAAATCGTAATTTTCGGAGTTAGACCCTGTGATGCTTATAGTTTCAAATTATTAGAAGACTTTTTTGGTTTTGGAAATGTCCTAGATGAGATCTTTTTGAAAAAACGCGAAAATTCCACCGTAATTAGCATTGGATGTAACAATCCTAGACAATCTTGTTTCTGTACTTCTGTAGGAGGTCATCCTTTCTCAAAAGATGAGACTGACGTCTTTTTAACCGAGTTAGATGATAAATACATCGTCGAACCGATAAGTGACAAGGGTAATAATCTCATCCAGAAATTATCATGGCTACAGGATGCAAATGATGCTGACATCCAAAAAATAGAAGAATTATCAAAACTAGCTGAAGAATCAATAACAACTAAATTTGATTTTAATCTAGTAACGAAAATTTTAGGAGAAAACTTTGAGCATCCGATCTGGCAAGAAGTTAGTGAAAGTTGTATCGGATGTAGTTCGTGCACATTTTTATGCCCAACTTGTACATGTTTTGACGTTATTGATGAACATAATGAATATGAGAATAAAGGACGACGCGTTAGGATATGGGATACATGTCAATCATGTCTTTATACCATGGAAACAAGCGGTCATAATCCACGACCCGAGAAGATCCAAAGATGTCGGAATAGAATTATGCACAAATTCAGCTATTACCCTACAAATTACGAATGTTTAGGCTGTGTGGGGTGTGGTAGATGTATTACGTCATGTCCAGTCAATAATGAACTTAGGATAATAATTGATAAAGTACTTGAAATTGAAAAAAAAGGAGAGGTTGAGAAGGTTAATGCCTAATATATATATCCCTACGTTAACAAAAATAAAATCAATAGTTGCGGAAAATAAAGCGAATGATATCAAGACTATCGAGTTGGAATTCATAAAAGAAGAAGACTATAAAGCATTTGATTATCTTCCCGGACAATTTGCTGAAGTCAATGTTATAGGAAAGGGCGAGAGTCCTATAGGAATAGCCTCGTCTCCAACCGAGGAAGGTACAATAAAATTTACAATAAAGCGAATGGGAACGGTGACTTCTGCTATTCATGGCGCTGAACTTGGAGATACAATTGGTATCAGAGGTCCTATGGGGAATGGCTGGCCGATGGAAGAATTGAAAGGCAAAAATATTGTAGTAATTGGAGGTGGATTTGCATTCTCAACTCTACGTTCATTAATCTTGTATGTTTTGGATGATAAACACAGAAAAGATTATGGAAATATAACCGTTATCTATGGGAATCGTAATTCAGCAGAAGTACTATATAGAGATGTTTTAGAGGAATGGGAAAAACGAGACGACATAGAAATTGTTCTTACAATTGATGGGCCAGAAGACACATGGACTAGAAAGGTTGGATATGTGGCAGCAGTAGTAAAGGAAGTAGCACCATCTCCTGACAATGCTGTAGCAATTATTTGTGGACCTCCTATTATGATTAAAACTGCTCAAAATGAGCTTTTAAAATTAGATTGGAAAGACGATCAAATCCTAAACTCGTTAGAAATGCGGATGAAATGTGGAGTTGGTAAATGTGGCAGATGTAATATAGGTAGTAAGTATGTTTGCATTGATGGTCCAGTCTTTTCAGTTGCAGAATTGAAGAAAATGCCAAAAGAATATTAGAGCTATTTATTTTTTTTTTCCTTGATTTTTTTCTTCTATTTCATAAGTCTCCGCTAAATGCGGCAATAAATAATACACTACAACTAAATATAGCGGAATTAGTGATAATTCAACAAAAATAGAGATTATAAAAGGATATTGCGGGCTAATAAAATCCCATGCTATACCTCCTAGAATTGGGCCAACTACACTCCCTAAAGATGCGATAAATTCTCCCATCCCTAATATTTTACCTCTATTTTTAATAGTAATTCTACTTAGCAGATTCTGAAAAAATAATCCTCCCGAAATCATGATGGTCAGATCTACTAATAATAGTCCACTAAATATCCAAATATTTATAGAATTAATTAAAAGCCAAGTAACTAAAGCACCTGAGAGGCTAATTATCGTTATACCTAAAAAAGGAGGTAATCTGTCAACTATCGTTCCTAAAATTGGAGCTAAAAAAGTAGCTAAAATTCCAGCTGGCAAATATGCCCATATGACTAAATTTACATTACTTTCGATGTTTTCAATTAAATATACATTTAAAAAGGGCTTGGCTATAGACCCATTAACGCTCCCCAAAAATAATACACCTATTAGAAAAATGAAACCAACTAGAACTGGCCTTGAAAAGGAAAATTTTGTATTCTCTGAGGAATTATTTAAACTATTAGATTCCACGTCTAAGTTCTCCTTAAATAAGATATTTTCATCAATTTTATTATAAAATCTAATTCCCGCCCAGAAATTTGATAAACCATAAAAAGGAATAGAACAATAAAGAATAATTGGATTATTTGTAAAAAAGCCACCAAACATGAAGAAACTAAAACCAAGAAGAGCTCCTAATATCTGGCCTGTTGCACTAAATGAATCTCTCATTCCGTATGCTTGAGATCGATGATTTTTACTGGATTTTTCAGCAACGATAGTATTAAAAGGAACCCAAAAAACACCAGCCATAAAACCTAATATAAAAGTACCAACTCCTAGAAGAAGAATGAAATTTGTTATTATCGCGGTGAAAATAATAAAATAGGATAAACCTCTTCCAAATTTCTTCACAAACTAAATCAATTCCCTTTTTAATCCTCATACAAAATTTCCGTAATCTGATTTTTTAATAAATTTATATCTGAAACTTTAAAATCATTTAGCTTACTTGCAATTGGCTGTAAAAGTGGAATTACTTCATTATCAATCTTATTTTTTAACTTTTTCCGATCTCCTTTACTATAAATGATTAATAATTCAATGTTTTCTGGTCTATAAAGTTGAAACGATTCATATACAACAGTTATATTAAAAAACTCTCCTCTTGAAACCAAATTAAATTTTCTGAAGTTCTTAGACTCCTCGCTATTTTTAGATTCACCAAACTCTTCACTAAGAATACGTCTTAGACTACTAAAATAGCCACATAAATCCATATAATTAAATTTGTTAAAAAATTCACTATCTTCCCTGCTCACATCTAACAGAAACTTTCCAGAATAAGAACAATAAATAAAAGCAAAATAAATCATCATTCAAATAACACAAAATCGTTATCTATAATCAATTTTGATCCTTTTGCATAATCTTTAAACCTATAAAGAAGAGCTTCTTTAACTCTAACTTTATCTTCAGGATATTCTGAGGTTTTTTTCCACAAAAACTTTCCATATTTAAAAATATATCCAAAACTACTCAAGATCATTAATATTTTAATGCAGATTGCTCGTACTATCTTTTTTATTATTTCAAATCTTCCAATATCATAGCCTCTTACAAATCTATGACATACTTCATTAACAAGTAGCTTATTCTTAAAAAATCCACTTTTATTTAATAAAACTTTATCAATACAAATATTAATTAGGAAGGATAATTTGATTTTCTCTACTTCTTTAATACACTTCTTTACTCCCCTAATCTCTATTATTATCCTTTTCTCCGTCATATTCTACTCCTCTTAAAATGATGCAATATCTTTAAATAAATATCTCTTTCTGCTTCTTTCTTGGTTTCATATCTGTCTGATCTTAATTCTATTGAAATTTTGATTAATTCCTTACCTGTATCTCTTTTTTTTATTTTAGGATTTCTGGCTCTCCATCTAGGATTATGAATCTCTCCAAACATCTCATATTCAAGTTCAATATATAATTCAGTCTTGTATTTCTTCTGTAGAAATTCTAATAAGGAATTTTTACCTCTAATTCCTAAATAACTTCTCTTAATAATACTTTCAATATTTGTATAAAAAGGATCTATCATTTTACTCCTCACTAATTCTAAATTACAATCAGAATCGTAGTAAATTGCCCCACTTACTGCCTCAAATACATCAGCTAATATTTTGGTATTCTCAATTTTTTGCTTTTCTCCTTTCTGAATGAATGTTTCCAATTTAATTTTTTCTGCCACTTTCATTAAAGCCTTATCACTTTCCAGTAATGTCTTTATCTTGGTTAATTTCTCAGGAGTTTTAATCCCCTTTTCATGCAATAGTAATATAAAAATTACTTTAAGAACAGCATCTCCAAGAGTTTCTAAAAACTCATAATCGGGTATTCTTAATTCAACTCCTAGCTGTGGTGTTGTTAATGCATTAATCAGTAATTTTACATCCTTAAACTCATAATCAATTAACTTTTCAAGATCTATTAAAATATCTAAGTTATGCTTCATTTTTTTCTCCTAATTCTTTAATATCCATTTCTTTGTGAATAATATCAATCTCTATATTTTTAAAATGTTTAACTCCCTTAGATGTTAATATTTCTGCAAATTTTTCTATTATCTTGATTGAACAATCTAATTTTTTAATTAGATCAGTCAATTTATTAACCCCTTTCTATTTTCTGGATTACAAATATTAGAATTACGTCAATTCCCTTTATTTCTGCTAAATGAGTTTGAACATCTACAATATTGGTATTTCTCCTGAGAAAAATATTAGCTTCTTCAACTTTCGTAAATTGATGTATTTTAAAACTGTGAGCCATTATTCTATTCCACTCTACATTTTATAGTTAAAAATTTATACTTAATATCAAAGACAATCAGATCATGTTCTATGCTTACCATCTTTATTATCACCTTTCAATTTATCTTAAAATATTTTCATTAGGTAAATTATTTCTATTTCTGAATTTCTTAAATTCGTTAATTGTGCCTTTAATTGCTTTTATATTTACAACCACCGTAGCCTTTGTGAATAACGTTTTTAGATAACCTTTTTCTATAAATTCATTCGGTCTTAAGAATGGAGAAATCTTAAAGATACATTCAAAATCATTTTCTTTTTCTTGGAATCCATTAATTCTGAAATCTAAATCTTCAATTGTTCCATAGAGTCTAAATTTCTCGAATTCAAGACTATAACGATTCTTTTCTGAAAAATAAAAAGAATGGAAGAAATCCTTCATTTTTCTAATTGATATTTTTTCATCCTTACCTGTTATATCGTCTATTGCATCTTTATAGAAATCCAGATTAGCTTTCCATCCACTTTTCAACTCTTTCTTTTTCTTAATTTTCACGAATAATTTCACTTATTCTTCTAATTTCATCCATTTTAAGATTATCTTCTTCCCTATGATCTTAATTAACCCTCTTCCTTCAAGGAATTTTAACCTTTTATTTAATTCGGAAACTTCCAAAATTCCAAAAAATTTATTATATTCTGTAAGTTCATCATAAAGCGTAATACTTCCTGAGTAACATAAAAATTCTAAAATCGGAATACAACCATTCCAATCAAGCCAAATTGAAGGATTTCGAATAATTTTTTTTAAACATTTATCATATTTATTCAGAATTGACTCCTCGTTTATATCATCGAGTAATGATAGAATTCTAACTACTTTCTTCTTATAGTTAATTACCTTATCACTATTCTCATATATTTTACCAGCGTTATCCATTTCTCTTATTATATATTCTTTACTGATACTAAATCACCTTCTCTTTAATTTCGTCCCTCTTGACATAATGGAACTTATCTAATTCCTCTTCTCTCCGTTTTTTCTCTAATTCTTCCTCAACAGGATTCAATTTCGAAGTTTTATTTATAATCGGTTTAGATTCTACCCTTTCAACAACGGATTTAGATTCCTTATTTTTATCAATATTAAAACCTTCTAATCCTTTAGCTTCATTCTTAATTATTTTATTTCTTAGAAAACTTCGGCTAATATGTTTGACTTGCTTTTTTTTCTCAACTTTCTTATTAATAGCATTTACTTCATTTTCTATTACACCGTTAATCTTTTCTCTTATCTCATCTTTATTTCCTTCATATGCATCTTTCTGTATTCTAAAAGAAACAACTTTGCTTTCACTCTCAAATTTTTTACTTCTTCCTCTTTTCCCTTTTGATTTTTTCTCCTCTTCATTCATTATTAATTAACTCCTTCGTGAGAAACAAATTCTCCTAAATTCGTACTACAAAATTATTTACATTCATCTATTAAAATAGAACTAAAACTTAATTAACCACAAATCATATTTTTTGATATTTGTTAATTAACCTCTATTTTACTAGAAACCTCACTTTTTTCAATTATAAAAAAAAATAACTTTCTCTTTTCCAAATTTTTCCCTTCTCTTAGATCTTTTCTCGAATTTTAAATACTTAATCTTAAAAAGAAATATATGTCAAATATATACTTAAGATGTCCATACTGTAGAATGAGTTCCAGATTAAGTTTTTCCTCAACTTCTTGTATTATGTGTGGGCGTTCATTACAAAATTCAGAAGTATCAAATAAAATAAAACCAAATAAATAAGCTCCTCCACAGAAAAATTACGGTTTTAGCTATTGCCCTGACTAAAACCTTAAAATTTAAAATCAAAGTTTACTAAATAATATAGAAAGAAGAGGGGAATTAGATTTAAAGGGCTAAAATTATTTTATAAAATTTTTAAACCAATATTACTGAGTATTCTATCTCAAAAGTAAAAGTTTTCAATAAAAACGGAAATTTAGTATTAAATTAATGTTTTGTGAGAAATGTATTCACAAAATGGTAATCTAAATCCTATTTTGCTCCACTTGTTAAAAATTATTCACTTAAGGGTTTATTGGGTTCAAGAAAAAAAGTTTTCTGCTCTGAATTTAAGAATAAAGAACTGAAGTTTGCTTGATTCTTAGAAAGATTCTTGATATCTTTTTTTTGAAAAAAAATTCATTAGAGTTCTTTAATTTAGAGTTTAATTCATTTTTTTTGTCCTTTCTTCGCCAAACTTTTTTTTTGACATCAACTAATTATTCAAAAAATGGCGTGCATTTTAAATCATTAAATTAGCAAAGAAACTAAAACAATAAAAAAAATAAAAATAAAAACTTGAAAAAATTAATTCTTGATTAATATTTTAGAAGCACCGATGGATCACTTGAGGACCCATCTCTTTGTACTCTCTACGGGTAACCCACATGCGATGGAATGTTTTTAATGAACTCAAAATTGAACCACCAATCCATACAGAGTACATACGTTCTGGTGGGGCAATAATCTTTACGTCTACGCTTTCTGGGATTTGCTCCTTGATTTCTTTAGTAAGTCTCTCCTTGATCCCTGGAAACATTGTAGAACCACCAGAAAGAACTATATTACTATATAAGTCTCTTCGCAAATCGACGTCACATTCTGAAATAGCACCTACAATTACATCGTCTAAAGGCTCTAACTCTTTTCCAATTACACTTGGATTAAAGAAGCATTCAGGCGCTAAAAATCGCTCTACACCGACATTGATAGTTTCTCCATCGGGAAGCATATAACTCTTTTCCATTCCGGCGACCTTCTTACTTAACATCATTTCTTTTTCCGGATCTATCGCGACATAACACAGCTTCTCTTTCACATCTCTCACAATTTCTTTTTCTGCAGAGGTGGTAAAAGAGTGACCTTTTTGTCTGAGCAATCTCTGCAAGTAGGTTGTAATATCTCTACCAGCTAGATCTATTCTCTGGATTGCGTGAGATAAGGCAAAACCTTCGAAAATTGGAACTACGTGAGATACACCGTCACCAATATCTATAACACATCCGGTAGTACGCCCTGAAGCATATAAGGATAATACTGCTTGCATTGCGACATAAAGAGCTGGAGTGTTAAAGGTTTCAAACATAATCTCTGCCATTTTTTCACGATTAGGTCGAGGATTCAAAGGAGCTTCTGTCAAGAGAACAGGATGTTCAGATGGATCGATTCTAAGATCTGTATAAAATGTATAATGCCAGATCTTTTCCATAGCGGTCCAATCTTCAATGATGCCATGCTCTACTGGGAACATTAACTTCAAGACACCTTTGAGTTGCATTGCTTCTTCTCCGATATAGTACTCTCTGGTATAATGTTCTACGTCAGTCATAATACTCTCGTATTTAGGATACCCAATTAAGGTTGGGAATACTGAACGAGGTTGATCTTCACCAGCAAATCCATTCTTGGAGATACCCGTACCATTATCTACTACTAATGCTTTTGCATTTAAAAAAGATTCTTCTTCAGCCATTTTTAATTTCAGCTTTGTTTGTTTTTAATTAATTAAAAATTTTTATACTTAGATGACAAATTAAGTGTATTATTATAATTGCAGAACATGTTTATAAACTTGAGTTAAAATGAATTCCAGATTTCTGGAACTCATTCGAAGAAATAATTTCTAACAAAAGAATATATATATAATCATTTTCATAGTATGATTAATACAATTCAGAACGTTGAAAATTCATCAACTTCTAAAATCATGGAATTTATATTCCAAAAATAATAGAACTCAAACCCATAGAGTAAAGTGTGAGTGGAATGAAATTAGATCGAGCTATCAAAGTGTTGGAAATTTTGAAGTATATTCATGTAAATTCGCCATGTATTGCACCTGAAATTCGCGATCATTTAGGAATTGTTCATGAAAATCCTCCGTCCAAAGAGGAGAAGAATCTCTATAATGTCCTAAGCGAATTACAGTGGGGAGAATACATCGAGAAAATACCGATTAAGAGAAAAGGACCAGGTGGACCTAAGTTTAAACTCAGAATTTCGAATGATGGATCAAATATGTTGGCGCGCATTCGAGATTATGACCTTCTGACTAAAGGTAAAAGTTTTTCTGAGCTTGATAAAAAGATTCAGCTATTATCATTAGAACGCATGCTAAGACTTTTTGGTTCGGATATTTATAATGTCATAGAATCAGCTCTGGAAACGATCATCGAGGATCTGTTTAAAATCCATGTTGAAAATGTTGACTATAAAAAACAGATGGAAGTTGTAGATATTATTAATGGAGCGGTGAAAAGTATTCAAGAAAAGACGTCCGAGATCGCTACAATTTTTTCGATTAAATGAAGAAAACCTGAAATATTTAGTCCTGTTCGATTTTATAACGCTTTAGAAGCTTATGTGATTTTTCTAAAAAGCTAAGAAAATTCGACAAAAACTAATCTCTCTTACGATGATCGTAAACTCTTCATTCAAGTCATACTGATTTAAAAAATCAGTTTGATATATTTAGTTTGACATACTTTTCTATGATCATTAGTGTTTGATAATAATTACTCGTTTATCTCTAATATAGATCTTTGGCCTTAATTAAAGAGGTTAACTTTTAAGTTCATAAGTCTTGAAAAACATTAAAAAAAGAAAAAAAATTATATAGAGAAAGGAAGGATTAACCTCCATTTCTATTTTTGATTTCACCATCTAAATTTCTTGTTTCGAAATGAAAGTTCCATGGAAATTACGAATCTGTGTGGGAGTTTAAATTTAATGAAAAATAGTAGATAGATATGATTCACCAATTTTATTAAAGAGTTTAATTTCTGGACACTTTAATATAAATTAAAGTTCAAATTATATTTTAATAAGTGTGAATGTGAATTAATATATTATAGAGAGTGGTTAACAATTTTTAAGCCGAGACTTATTAAAGAGGATGATATTTATGGGAAAAATGGTTATATTTTAAATCTAATTAAACCGAATGTATACCAGTTTTATTCAAGAGGTGCTGGTTGTCATGTTTATCTTATTATTGGAGAAGATTTAAATGTCCTTATCGATACAGGCATCATTTCTAAGTTTAATAGCTTAAATTATCTGTTGACGACTGAGGTCGGACTAAAAATAGAAGATATTAATTTAGTAATAAATACTCATGCGCACTTTGATCATATTAGCTCTAATGCTTACCTCCGTTGTCCAATTGCAGCTCATAGATGGGCAGCTACCAAAATACAACATACAGATGAATTAATTACGAAAGGAAAGAAATGGGGGGTAGATTTATCTAATTTAAGAATTAATATCTGGCTTGAAGATAGAAATATTATTGATCTTGGAGATGTTTATTTAAAAATTATTGAAACCCCTGGACATACTTCAGGCTGTATTTGCATTTATGAACCATATAAACAATTTATATTCACAGGTGACACTCTTTTTCAAGGGGCAATTACTAATATCTATGAATCGGGGTCAATGTCAGAATACATAAACTCTCTTCAAATTTTAAACACATTAAAGATAAACTGTTTTTTTCCTAGCCATGGTAATTATGTATTAGGAGAAGAACGCGTTAAAGAAGAAATTGATTCCTCGATTGCAAATGCTAAGATGGAGCTTGAAGCGTTTGTTTATAGACTCAAAAGTAAACCACTCGCAGATGTAAAGCCTCCACCATCTCTCTATAATAGAGAAGAAGAAGATTTGTAAATATTAAGAATTAAAAATTGTATTGTTTTCAGCTTTACAGCCACAATAATTACAAATTTTTAATTTTTTAGAGAAATATTCTTCACATTTTACGCATAATTGCATTTCCCTCTCAACTATAGCATTAATAATGTTTAAGAAGGCTAATTCAACATTTTCTCCAGTTTTCGAGGAAGTTCCAATAGATTCTCCATAGCAATTAAATTTCTTATTAAATTGTACTCCTTCAGCTTTCGATATTTTTCTTTGAGCTTTTAAATCAATCTTAGTAGCAATTGTTATCTTAATAATTTCTTTAGAATTTTCATCAATTAATTTTACCCAGTCTTCAATTTCTTCCAAGGAATTTTTATTTGTCGTATCATATAATAATAAAGCAGCAGCAGCACCATTTATATAAGCGGGAAAGAGAATTCTATATTTCTCTTCTCCACCAAAATCCCATATATTTAATTCTACATTTAAATTATCTTTAACTTGTACTTCCTTTCTTTTGAAAGCAACTCCAATAGTTCCTTTAGTTTTTTCATTGAAAATATTATCACAATAACGCGCAATGAGAGAACTTTTTCCAACATTTTTAGCTCCTGCTAGAACGATTTTATATTTTAACATTAACTTGGAAACCGAGAACAATTATTATTAATTTAAATTTAAAATGTGGTATTATTAATAGATTTCTATCAAACTTTTGATTAAATTTTTAATGTTACTGAAGATCATTGATGATAGAACTTATTTTTGCTAATATCAATCTAAATAGTCATCAATCCAGAGTTCCATTAGAACTTCGTCGTAATACTCCGAATCCATGTGGAATTGTTTCTTTCTTACTCCAACAACAGTAAAACCTATCTTCTTGTATAAGTATAGAGCTCTCTCATTCGAAGAAAAACAACTTAGAATAATTTTTTCTTTATTATTTAATTTTTTAGATTCATGAATAGCAATATCTAATAATTTCCTTCCAATTCCTAAATCTCGATATTTTTGTTTTAAAATTATACCTAAAATTCCTACGTGAACTGATGCATCCCACTCAGAGTTTATAACTTCACATTGTCCTATAATATTATCTGGACTTTTCAATTTAGGATCTTCTGCTATAATACAAATTTGGTGCTGGCTCTTAATATTACGATACCAAGAATCTTTCTCTAGTTGAGATTTCACTGGATAAAATACTGGAAGATAATCACCTTCGTCTATAACTTCATTAAAATTGTTCCATACACCCTTTACATCAGATTTCGCTACATGTCGGATAGTGATTTTATCTCCATTTTTTAGCTCAATGACCTTCTTCATTATTTAAATATAAATTTTTATAATTAAATTCCTTATGGTATTAATATGGAAAATGAAAAAGATCCGTCTTCAAAAAAAGATGAAGGAAAAAAACATCAAATAGCAAAAGATTTGGTTACATTGAAGCATGTTGAGGTTAAAAAGCAAGAGATCAGCCGAGAAACAAAAGATCTAGCACAAACCCTAAAAGAGCGTTATTTGGAGCATGATCAATTTGAGAGGTTATCAAACGATGAGATTACCATACTTGAAACTTTCATGGGAAAGAGATTATTTTTAGAGCGTATTGCTATAATAGCAAACCAATCAAGGATGCCTATGGGAATTCCTGGTTTTAAAAAAGCAGAGTTAGAAGAAATTCTGAGTAGCTTGATCTCTAAAGGTCATTTAACATCTGAAAAAGTGGGAGAAAAGAATGTTTATATTCTCACAGAAAGAGGAAAATATCGTATTCAATAAACTTAATATTTTTAGTTCAAGATTTAAAAGTTGTTCAAAAAACTTACGATATCTAATCTTTTTTTAGAATTAGTTTATTTATGTGAATATCTTGAAACTCTCCACTTGGATTTTCACGTCTGATAGTTAATGGCAAGATTTTAGCCCTTAATTCTACTTGTGCGATTTTAATAGGATCAATGATTTCCTTTGGTTTCTCACATAGTATTGGAGCCCCGTAGCTGATCTGTAGTGCTCTTGCCCCCAAGATACGTGCTTTTTCATATCTTGTCAGGAAAATTGATCCAATTTTAACATATTTTCTAACTTTTTTATATTGTTTCCGTAATTCTCGAGATTCTATAAAGCTAGACATTGTAAATCAAAACAAGAAATAGGTTGCTTGGTTCTAAAAATATATTATATCATATAACTTTTTCGTTTTTTCGAGTTTGATGAGCTTTTACATGGAGGTAACTCAAATTTGAGTTTTTATTAATCCTATTCTCAACAGGTCACTTTAAGTGGGCCAAGGGAGAATTGAACTCCCGATTTCTCGCACGTGAAGCGAGCATCTTTGGCATATACCTGATTAAATATTATACCACTAGATCACTGGCCCCTGCTTATGTAAGATTAATATGTAATATGAAATAAATATTACTTTACTTTATAGATAAATCTCAATTATTAAATTATTAGTAAATCGATTTAAGAATTTATAAATTTTTAAAGATGTATTATAGTCTGTAAGTTTAAATATTTCATTTGAACTTTATTATCAAAAGTAAAAAACTGATTATCTTTTTGGTGATTTAAGTCTCATTAAATAAGGAATTTCTTTCTCATCCATTAATAAAACAAAATGTAATTAGTAGGCGGGAATATCAAGAAAACATTTTTATTAGTTGTTTGAACAATAATTGTTTAGTCGTTATCCCAACAGGATTAGGAAAAACAATAATTGCTTTAATGCTATCTGTACAACGATTAACAGAGAAATCTGATTCCAAAGTTATTTTTTTAGCTCCAACGAAGCCATTAGTTGAACAACACCGTAAATCATTTTTAGATCTAACAATAATCGCATCAAAATCGTTAAAAACTCTTACAGGTGCGATTGCGCCTGAAAAGAGAAAAATTATATGGGAAGATCTAAAAATAGCTTTTATGACACCACAGGTTCTACAAAATGATTTAATTTCTGGTCTTTATTCGATTAAAAATGTTTCCTTAATCATTTTCGATGAGTGTCATAGAGCTGTGGGGGATTATGCTTATTGCTTTATTGCAAAAAAGTATATGGAAATGTCTAATTATCCCCAAATACTTGGTTTAACAGCAAGTCCGGGATCAACGGAGGGTAAGATTAATGAGATAAGACGTAATTTGTTCATTGAACATATTGAAATTAGAACAGAAAGAGATCCAGATGTAAAACCTTATATCCAAAATGTTGTTAATGAATGGATAAAAGTTAAACTCCCAAGTGAAATTTTAGAAATTAAAGAGGTAATAGAAAATAAATTAAAAGAATGTTACAAATTTCTGAAAGAAAATGATCTTCTTCATTCCTTTGATTTAAAAAAAGTCACCAGGAAAGATTTATTAAAAGTAGATAAGGTTATAAACAGTAATATTTACAGTTCTAACGATGATAATGTAAAATTTCAGATGTTTAATGCAAAGAAGGTTGCAGCCAATGCTATTCGTCTATCTCATATGGATGAATTAATAGAAACTCAAGGTATTAGAGCTTTTAACGATTATTTTAAGAAAAATGAGATAAAAATTAGAAATAATACAGCAAATAAATCTTTAAGAGAACTGTATCATGATAAAGATATAAGAAGAATTCGAGATCTAACCGTAGAACTCATATCTAAAGGAGTTGTTCACCCAAAAATTAAAGAATTAATGAAGATTTTAACTACTCAAATTCGAAACAATAATCTTTCAAGAATTCTTGTTTTTTGTCATTTTAGAGATTCTGTTAATAATATAGTAAGATTTTTTCAAGATCATGAAATGATTAAAGCACATAAGTTCATAGGTCAAGCAACAAGAGGAGCTGACAAAGGATTATCTCAAAAAGAACAAATAGGATTAATTAAAGATTTTAAAGAAGGGATTTATAACACCTTGGTTG
>SDBS01002207.1_pt1 | contig 19564 bp, 12 predicted proteins | sample 2277091 | NCBI WGS metagenome assembly SDBS01 (sample SAMN10404972, study PRJNA504765) | marine sediment metagenome | isolation source: marine sediment core GS10_PC15, 163 cmbsf | place: Arctic Ocean: Southern Knipovich Ridge | collected 2010 | reverse complement strand
TTTCGCCTTCGTCTTTAGTTTGGGGATAATATTCCAAAGCGATGCGACTGTGTTTTAATATTTCCGGATCGAGCTCGGTTTTGCCCGGGCAGTCTCCGCCCATGGCATTGATAAACAGATTGTTTCTGTTTTTGATCCAGTCGTATTCGATGAGTTTAATTTTTTGCTTTGCATTAATAGCCGTTGTTATTATGTCTACGTCTTGGGTGACTTCATAGGCATTCTTGCATGGAATAAATTCTTTATAGTTTTTAGCGCAATTACGGTGAAATTTCTCCATAGCCTTGGGATCAATATCAAAATATTTTACCGTTTCGATATTAAAACATTTGCTTAATGCTAATAGTTGAAACTCTACTTGGGCGCCGTTGCCAATAAACCCAACTGATTTAGTTTTAGGGTTTGCTAAATATTTCGCTGTTATTGCAGAAGTAACGGCGGTTCTAATCGCGGTTAACAGCGTCATGTCGCATACCATTTGTGGATAACCGGTTTCAATGTCGGCCAGCATGCCCAGTGCCACAACCGAAGATTTGTTTTGTTTTGGGTTGTCTGGATGGCAATTAACATATTTATAGGTGTAGTATTGGTCATCGCAACATGGCATTAATTCAAATACACCATGAGAGCGATAAAAAGCATGACGTGGCGTTTTTTCAAATTCATCCCAACGCCCAAGATCTTCTTGTAACGTCTCAAAACCTTTCTGCAGCAAGTTTTTGCTGTGAAATGCTGCTGCAATATCTTTTGCTGTAATTAATTTCATAGTTTGACCTTTTTTATATACCTTTACTTTAATTATAGCATCGCATAATATTTTTTAAATAGCACGTATAATATCTAATAAAAGTTGTGGATAACTTTTTTGAAAAAAGATAAAATATTCATCTGCTTCGATATATGCAAACAATTTAGTGGTGTTTTTAATGGATATGGCCGTATGGCAACAATGTTTGGATGATTTGCGGGATGAGATAGATCCGGCGCAGTATAATATGTTGCTCTCGCCGTTGCAATCTGAATTGCGAGGCAACACCTTATTTCTATTGGCTCCTAATCGATTTGTGAAAGAAAAAGTTGAGGAAGAATTGTTGCCTCTGATCATGCAAACGTTGCAAGGTTTATTAACATCAAACGAAGACCTCGAAATTATTTTAGACGTGGGTTCAACGGCCAAATCAGCAACAAAGCAGAAAAAAGCTACTATTAGTGCCGATTTTGATAATCATATCAACCGAAATTTTAACTTTGATAATTTTGTTGAAGGTAAGTCCAATCAATTGGCAAGAGCAGCTACTATGCAAATAGCCAGCAATCCGGGTAAGGGCTACAACCCGCTATTGATTTATGGTGGTGTTGGCTTGGGTAAAACCCATCTTATGCATGCTTTTGGCAATATAGTGTTGCAAGACAAGCCGCAAGCAAAGGTACTATACGTGCATTCAGAACGATTTGTTGCAGACATGGTCAAGGCTTTGCAACATAATTCTATTAACGAATTTAAACGGTTTTATCGTTCTTTAGATGCCTTGCTGATAGATGACATACAGTTTTTTGCAGGTAAAGAGCGCTCTCAAGAGGAATTCTTTCATACTTTCAATGCGTTAGTGGATGCGGAACACCAAATTATTCTCACTTGCGATCGTTATCCTAAAGAAGTATCTGGCCTTGAGGAACGATTAAAATCAAGATTTGGTTGGGGATTGTCAGTAGTAATCGAACCGCCGGAGCTGGAGACTCGTGTAGCAATTCTGATAAATAAAGCGGAAAGCTCCAACGTGCAGTTGTCGCGTGAGGTAGCCTTTTTCATTGGTAAACACATTCAATCCAACGTTCGTGAGTTAGAAGGAGCGCTCAAAAGAGTGATCGCTAACGCGCATTTTACTGGCAGCCCGATTACTGTGGAATTTGCTAAAGAAGCTTTGAGGGATTTATTAGCGTTGCAGGCTAAATTAGTGTCTATAGACAATATTCAAAAGACTGTGGCAGAGTATTATAAAATTAAAACGAGTGACCTGTTATCTAAACGACGCAATAGATCCATAGCGAGACCTAGGCAATTAGCTATGGCGTTAGCAAAAGAGCTGACCGACCATAGTTTGCCGGAAATCGGGAGTGCTTTTGGTGGTCGCGATCATACTACTGTGCTCCATGCTTGTCGTAAAGTGAAAGAATTAATTGCTTCAGATCAAAATTTAGCAGAAGATCATAAGAATTTGATTAGAATATTATCTACTTAAAAGAGGAAAATATTATGAGATTTATCATAAAACGTAATGCTTTATTACAACCGTTGCAGATGGTAATAGGCGCGATCGAGCGTCGCCAAACCATGCCTATATTGGCGAATGTTTTATTGGTGGTGGATGGAGCGAAACTATCTATGACATGTACTGATCTTGAGGTTGAATTAATCAGCAGTGTAGAGCTTGACTACGAGACTGAGAATGCTGGTTCAATTACAGTTTCAGGTAGAAAACTGTTAGATATATGTCGAGTTTTGCCTGAAAGTAGCATGATAGAGTTTACTCAGGAAAATGATAATAGAGTGGTAGTACGGGCGGAAAAAAGTCGTTTTGTGTTAGCCGCTTTGCCAGCAGAAGAATTTCCTAATGTGAACTGGAATACAGAAGATAAAGTTGCGGAATTCGTTTTACCGCAGCTAAAGCTGTTATCATTGCTTGACAGTACTCAGTTTGCGATGGCGCAGCAAGATGTGCGTTATTATTTAAATGGCTTATTGCTTGAACTCAAAGATGACATGCTCTGGGCTGTAGCAACTGACGGACATAGGTTGGCATTAAATGGTATTGAATCTCCTATCACTACTAGTGATTTAGTGCAAGTCATCTTGCCGCGCAAAGGTGTGATAGAGTTGATGCGTTTATTGGGTAACTCAGATCAAGAAGCAACAGTGGTAGTTGGTAAGAATCATGTGCGAGTTAGTGGAGCTGGCTTTGTTTTCACCTCAAAACTAATAGATGGAAAATTCCCTGATTATAACAAAGCAATTCCAAAAGGATGTGATAAAGAGGTGGTTGTTAATCGCGAGCTTTTTAAAAATGCTCTAACCAGAGTGGCAGTTTTATCTAATGATATGTTTCGCGGCGTGCGTTTACAGATTAAGAAAGGCATTATTCGTATGTCTACTAACACGCAAGAACAGGAAGAGGCTGAGGAAGAAATTGAAATAGAGTATCAAGGTGAAGATATAGCTACTGGGTTTAATATCAATTATCTGCTTGATGTGTTATCAAATATTGAGGCTGACAAAGTTATAATGAAGCTAAAAGATGGCAGTAGCAGTATTTTGCTCGAGGAAGCTGTCGCAAGCGGTAACAATCTCTACGTTATTATGCCGCTGCGTTTTTAGCTAATCTTTTTAATGTTACTTAACCAAGTAGAAATAACTGGTTTTAGGAATTTAGCTTCTGTAGCGCTTGATCTTTGTCCTGGGTTCAATGTGTTTTATGGAAACAACGGAGCTGGAAAGACAAGCGTACTTGAGGCTTTGTATTATTTAGGCATGGGTCGTTCTTTTCGTAGCTCTCTAGCATCACGCATCATCATGCATTCTCAAGATAAATTCACGATTTTTGGTTTGGCGCAAAATGATGATGGTTCGGAGAAAATCCCTATAGGTATTGAACGTACGCGCACTGGGATTGGGCAAATACGTATCGCCGGGCAGAATATCGCTAACCGGGCAGAGTTGGTCCAATTGCTACCATTGCAGCTCATAGATCCCCACGGGTACTCTTTAGTTGAAGCCGGACCTCGATTCAGAAGGTTGTTTTTAGATTGGGGTATGTTTCACGTGGAACCGAGTTTTTTGTCAACTTGGCGCCGAGCTCATAGAGTATTAAAACAGCGCAATGCTTTATTGCGTGAAAACCCCCGTAACCTTAAGCAGCAGATAACTTCTTGGGATGAGGAGTTTGTTGTTGCTAGTTGTGAATTGCATCAACAGCGCCAGCAATATGTCGATGCTTTTATGCCGTTAGTAACCGAGATCTTGGAGAAATTTCTTCATCAAGAAGTCGTGCTAGAATATTATCCAGGGTGGAATATTGAAAAAGAGCTCAAGCAATTATTGGAGGATAGATTAACGCAGGATGTTGCTCTCGGATATACGGGCATAGGCCCACAAAAAACTGATTTACGCATAAAAGTAAATAAATTACCAGCGCAAGACGTATTATCACGCGGTCAGCAAAAGCTATTGCTGTGCGCAATGCAATTAGCGCGCGGATTATTGATCTACCAGCAAAGTGGGAAAAGGTGTATTTATCTTTTGGATGATCTGCCTTCTGAGCTTGACCAAGGAAAAAGAGAGATTGTAATTGCGGCTTTGGCCGACATGCAGGCTCAAACGATGATTACAAGTATTCAGAAGCAAGAGATGGAGGGGGTGTTGAGCGATATCCCGGCGGCAATGTTTCACGTGGAACAGGGAAGGATTCTCGCGGAATAATTTGCTGCTGGTGCATGCATTTGTGTAGTGAATTTGTTATAATTATAATATTGATTAACTTGGAGAAATTTTAATGTCAGGTACAGAAAAAGCATACGATTCAGCAAGCATTAAAGTGTTAAAAGGCTTAGATGCTGTGCGCAAGCGCCCAGGAATGTATATTGGCGACACTGATGATGGAACTGGCTTGCATCACATGGTGTTTGAGGTTGTCGATAATTCTATCGATGAGGCGTTGGCTGGATATTGTGACGATATCGATGTCATTATTAACACGGATGGATCAGTTACGGTAAGAGACAATGGTCGAGGTATTCCTGTTGATATCCACGAAGAAGAAGGGCGATCAGCTGCTGAAGTTATTATGACAGTGTTACATGCTGGCGGAAAGTTTGATAATAACGCTTATAAGGTTTCTGGTGGTTTGCATGGTGTTGGCGTCTCAGTCGTTAATGCTTTATCAGAAGAGTTGCTAATGACTATTCGACAAAAGGGCAAAGTCTATCAGCAAACTTATCACATGGGAGTGCCTGATGCTCCTGTTGCGCCAATTGGTGATACTAGCGAAACTGGAACAGAGATTAGGTTTAAGCCCAGCCGTGATATATTCGGTGGCGTGGTTGATTTCCATTACGACATTTTGGTTAATCGTCTGCGTGAGCTCTCATTTCTTAATTCCGGCGTTAAAATTCATTTAACTGATGCGCGCAGTGATAGAGAGGACATTTTTGAGCATCAAGGCGGTGTAGAAGAATTTGTTACTTATCTCAATATGAACAAAAATATTGTTAATAGTAAAATGCTGTATTTTGATAACACGGATAATGATATCACAGTGGAATTGGCGTTGCAGTGGAATGATGGTTTTCAGGAAAATGTGCTTTGTTATACTAATAATATTCCGCAGCGTGATGGTGGCACACACTTAGCGGGATTTCGTGGCGCCTTAACCAGAACCTTAAATAACTATATTGAAAAAGAAGGATTTACTAAAAAAACCAAAGTTTCTACCGTCGGAGATGATGCTCGGGAAGGCTTAACAGCAGTGTTATCTATTAAGATTCCTGATCCAAAGTTTTCTTCTCAGACCAAAGAGAAACTGGTTTCATCAGAGGTTAAGCCGATTGTGGAAGCAGCTGTTGCCGCAAAATTAAATGATTACCTGTTAGAAAATCCGCAGCAGGCTAAGCTAATTGTTACTAAAGTCATTGATGCTGCTAGAGCTAGAGAGGCTGCTCGCAAAGCTCGCGAAATGACGCGGCGGAAGGGGGTTCTAGATATCGCCGGTCTTCCAGGTAAATTAGCTGACTGTCAGGAAAAGGACCCGGCTTTGTGCGAAATTTTTATTGTTGAGGGTGACTCGGCTGGAGGTTCTGCTAAACAAGCTCGTGATCGTAAAAATCAGGCTATTTTGCCTTTGCGAGGTAAGATATTAAATGTTGAAAAAGCACGCTTTGACAAAATGATATCTTCGGAGCAGGTTGGTACTTTAATTACTGCTTTGGGTTGCGGTATAGGGCGAGAAGAATATGATCCTGATAAATTGCGCTATCATCGCATTATTATTATGACTGATGCTGATGTTGATGGTGCCCATATTAGAACTCTATTGTTAACTTTCTTTTATCGGCAAATGCCTGAATTAGTTCAGCGCGGCCATATATATATTGCACAAGCGCCATTATATAAAGTAAAGCGTGGCAAGCAGGAGCAGTATCTCAAAGATGATAAAGAACTAAATAGCTATTTTTTACAATTAGCTCTTGATGGGGCTAATTTGTATGTTAACTCTGATGCTCCGCCTATTGCTGGAGCTCCGTTGGAAGAGTTGATGCACCAATACTATTCGGTGACTGAAATATTTTCTCGTTTAGGCAAGCGTTATCCGCAGGAGTTATTGTCTGCTTTACTGGGTATGGAACCAGTGTCCCTAGACAATCTTAGCGACCAGGCATTTATGCAAGCGTGGATTGAGAAACTGCAGGTGTCGGTGGATAGCATTGATACAGTCACCTATAAAGTCGAGCTTGAGCACACGGAGCAAAATTTATTTATTCCATGCGTAATTGTGACGGCACACGGATCGTGTAGTAAGTATTTGTTGCGGCATAACTTTTTTGAATCATCTGAATACAAGTATATGGTTGATTTTTCTAAAAAAGTCATTGGATTGTTGGAGCATGGCGCATATATTAAGCGTGGCGATAAGCAGCAAGCAGTCACGGACTTTGCTGATATGTATAACTGGTTAATGCAAGAAGCTAAACGTGGCATTGCGATTCAACGCTATAAAGGTCTTGGTGAAATGAATGCAGAACAGTTATGGGAAACAACAATGGATCCAGAGTTACGACGTTTGTTACAGGTCAATGTTGAAGATACTATTGCAGCAGATCAAAATTTTACTACACTCATGGGTGATCAGGTTGAGCCTAGACGCGAATTTATTGAAAAAAATGCGTTAAATGTTGTGAATCTTGATATCTAGGGGAAGCACATTTGAAAAAAACATGGTTGATTGCTTGTTGTTGTCTGTTTGTTAGTGCTACCAGTATCGCTTCTACCTGGCCTATTTGGCAGCAAATAATAACTCCGGCACAAAAACAGCCTGGACAGTGGTCAGTTATGATTTATCATGGCTACACGGCGACTGAGCATTTGGGGCAAGTTTTATTTCATCAGCAGTTTGAGAGCGCGGGTGAGTCACTTACATCAGCTGAATTAGCATATGCTATAAGTCCTGATAATCCAATTATGCGCTTTGCTTCGCCATTGTTAGATCAATTGCAATTGGCGGGTAATTTTGCTATCCGCCATGATTATGCAGATCCAGATAATCAGGTTATTCCTGAAGCTGATGTGTATGTCATGTTGCGGCGCGTAAATCGGTTGTGGCAAAAATATTTATATACAACTATGGCTTTTGGGGCAGGTGTGTCATATACTTTTGGAGTTCCTTATGTAGAAGATGGGATTACAGGTGATTCGTCTACTAGGTTATTAACGTTTTTAACGTTAGAGTTCACGGTATCATTACCAAAATATCCACAATTTCAAATAGTTGCACGCATGCATCATCGATCAGGATGTTTTGGTTTGTTTTACCCGTTATCAGATGATCCTGGATCCAATAATGTTGGTATAGGTATTCGTTATTATTTTAAATAAATAGACTTCGAGGAGAAATAAATGCTTGATATAAAAGGCAAAATAATTTTTATTACTGGTGCTTCGAGTGGCATTGGCGCTGCATGTGCCGATATTTTTGCCGCTAATGGAGCTAAATTGGTTTTATGTGCGCGACGCAAAGAGCGTATTGAGCAGCTAGCACAAAAGTTGCAGGATAAATATGGTACTGATATTTATTCGCTCGTTTTAGATATTCAGGATCGCAATATGGTGCAAGAACAGTTAGAGCAACTGCCACAAGCATGGCAAGATATTGCCGTACTAGTTAATAATGCCGGTTTGTCTCTAGGGTTGGACGGAATTGCCAAAGGTAATATTGATGACTGGGAGCAGATGATTAATACCAATATTAAAGGGTTGTTGTATGTTACCAGACAGATTCTACCAGGGATGCTAAAGCGCAATAGCGGCCATATTATTAATATAGGTTCCGTAGCGGGCCATGAGGTTTATGCAGCAGGTTCGGTATATTGTGCCACCAAACATGCTGTACGCGCTCTCAATAAGGGCTTATTAATGGAAGTTTGCGGGACTGATGTGCGAGTGACATCTGTTGACCCTGGCATGGTGGAAACTGAATTTAGCGAAGTACGTTTTAAAGGCGATACCCAGCAAGCTAAAGATTTCTATCAAGACATGACTCCATTAACAGGCGCTGATATTGCCGATGCAGTTTATTATTGTGCGACTAGACCGTTACACGTTAACATCAGTGACATGGTGATTTGGCCTAAAGATCAAGCTGCGATTCACGTGCTACACCGCCGGACTAAAGTATAAAGCACTTGGCCTGTAGTTTTTTGCCGATGAATGTGCCAATTTTCTGGTAGTTCTAATTCGGTTGATTTTTCAGCTTCGATATAAATGTAAGCATCATCGCTACAGCAATTATTTTGCTCCAGCCATTGGCTGCAAGGATTAATAAGGTTTTTATTAAACGGTGGATCTAAAAAGATAACATCAAATTGTTGTTGCCATGGGTTTGGCATGTCTGGGGTAAATTTTTGGCACCAAAAAGTTATGTTAGTTGTACCTAAGGTTCTGGCGTTTTCTTGTAAAGTAGTAATAACTTGTTTGGATTGATCCATAAATGTTACATGTTTCGCGCCTCTTGATAAAGCTTCAAAGCCTAATGCGCCACTGCCAGCAAACATATCCAGACAATTTGCATCTTGAATTACTGGAGCCAGCCAGTTAAACACAGTTTCGCGAATAAAATCGGTAGTTGGGCGAATATCTTGCCCCTGAGCTACTTTGATTTTTCTGCCACGCCATTTTCCGCCGATTATACGCAATGTAGTTTGAGTGTTGCTATGCATATTGATACAATAGCATAACCATGTTATTTCGCAAACGCAAAGATGATAAACTAAAACAGCGCGGTGTATTCACCGGGCTAAAACAGGGGCTACAGCGTACGCGCAACAATATGTTGGGCGGCATGGCTAATCTTGTTTTAGGCAAAAAAAACATTGATGCGGATTTATTAGAAACCATAGAAACGCAACTGTTGTTGGCTGATGTTGGTGTTGCAGCTACTAAAGAAATCATCGATAGATTAACTGTCCTAGTTGCTCGTAAAGAATTGGCCGATCCTGCTGCTCTGACGCAGAAACTACAGCAATATTTAGCTGAGATTCTACAGCCATGCGAACAGCCATTAATTATTGATACTACTCATAAACCTTATGTGATTCTAATGATTGGGGTCAATGGTGCTGGTAAAACCACAACTATTGGTAAATTAGCTAACAAATTACAAGCCGAAGGTCATAAGGTAATGCTAGCGGCAGGTGATACTTTTAGAGCAGCTGCTGTTGAACAATTACAGGTTTGGGGTGAACGTAATAATGTTGCTGTTGTTGCGCAGCAGTCAGGGGCTGATAGTGCCGCAGTAATATATGACGCTATGGAAGCAGCTAAGGCACGTGATATTGATGTGCTAATTGCTGATACTGCAGGTAGATTGCATACCCAGAGCAATCTTATGGAAGAGCTTAAGAAAGTAAAAAAAGTTTTAAGCAAAGTTGATAATTCAGCACCACATGAAGTAATGCTGGTATTGGATGCTGGTATTGGTCAAAATGCTATTGCTCAAGCCAAACAATTTAATGAAGCTGTCGGTGTTACTGGTATTACGCTTACTAAGCTGGACGGAACAGCAAAAGGTGGTATTATATTTGCAATTGCCCAAGATATGGGTATCCCGATTCGCTTTGTTGGTGTTGGAGAAAAGATTGAGGATTTACAAGTTTTTAATGCAAGTGACTTTGTAACTGCATTATTTGCAACGGAATAAAGTATGATTAAACTTACTAATGTTTGTAAAAAGTATCCTACCGGTTACGAGGCTCTGCGCTATATTAATCTGACTATAGAGCAGGGTGAAATGGTGTTTCTAACAGGTCATTCAGGAGCTGGAAAAACCACACTATTAAAATTAGCGATGTATATGGAGAAAGCTACGCGCGGTACTGTTGAAGTAAATGGCTTTAATCTCGAGAAGTTATCCCGGCGCCAAATTCCACATTTGCGGCGTACAATTGGCATGATTTTTCAAGATCCACAGCTATTATTTGAAAGGACAGTGTATGACAATGTCGCTTTACCTTTAACTATTTCTGGTTATAGTGATGCCGATATTAAAAAAAGCGTTCAAGTTGCTTTGGATCTAGTGGGTTTGCTAGGCAAAGAAAAGCGTAAGCCTCTGTCTCTTTCGGCTGGAGAGCAACAGCGCGTGGGTATAGCTAGAGCTATAGTTAATCGTCCTGATTTGATTTTGGCAGATGAGCCTACTGGAAATTTAGATCCAGATTTGTCCTTAGAGATTATGCGTTTGTTTGAACGCTTAAATCAAACGGGTTCTACGGTGCTAATCGCCAGCCATGATTTATCTTTAATTGCTTCTTTACCACACCGTGTATTAACCCTAGAAGAAGGAGAGCTAATCAGCGATGTCAAAAATTAATGTCTATGGAGCGTGTCACTTGCGCGCCTGTCTGTTTAGCCTAGGGCGCTTAATACGCAAACCTTTTAACACATTTTCAACAGTCGCTGTTATTGGTATTGCTTTGGCGTTGCCAGCAGCTTTGTATGTTGTGCTACTAAACATTCAGGGCGTAACTTCTGGTTGGAGTCAAAATACTACTGAGATTGCCTTATATTTACAGAAAGATTTATCAAGTGGTCAAACCCAAGATTTAGTAAGGCAATTGCGTGCCGATAAACAAATTTCCAATGTTAAATATATTTCACCAGAACAGGGTTTGGAAGATTTTAGTAAAGTTATTGGTGCTGATAATGTGGTTACTTCGCTAAAAACCAACCCATTACCAGGAGTGATTTTAGTCCAACCAACACCTTCTGCTAGTTCGCCTATCGCGCTGGGACAGTTTTTAGGTTCACTCCAAAACTTACCAGAGGTCAGCACTGCCAAGCTAGACATGCAATGGTTGCAGCGTTTTAACAGTATTGTCAGTTTGATTCAAAGTGGCGTTTTAGCCTTGGGTTTTTTACTTGGTTTAGGGGTATTGCTGATAATCGGTAATACCATTAGATTAGCCACACAGAATGATCGGCGTGAGATAGCGGTATTGAAATTAGTGGGTGCAACAGATGCGTTTATCCGGCGCCCATTTTTATATGCTGGAGTTTGGTACGGCTTCTTTGGTGGAATGGTTGCTTGGATTTTAATTAACATAGTTCTATGGTGGCTGCGCGGCCCAGCAAGCAAAGTAGCCAGCGCCTATGGTAGTGATTTTTATTTAAGCAGTTTAGCAACGAATATGGGGGTCCATTTGTTAATCATTAGTGTTCTTTTAGGCTTGCTTGGCGCTTGGGTCGTAGTAAGTAAAAATCTAAGAACGCATATTTAACCTAAAATATCAGTGTTGTTTTTTGATGGTATGTTAGAAAAACGCGGGCATCATCACTTTTTACCAACGAATAATGTGGAAATAATCACGTTTTTCCATGGAATAATGTGGAAATAATCACGTTTTTATAATATAATGGTGGGGTTTTTAAATATAATAGAGGCCATATTTTTATGAAAAGACATATATATCAAAAGCTTGTGAAGTGGAAAAACGACCGGTATCGTAAACCATTAATATTAAAAGGGGCTCGACAAGTTGGCAAGACTTATATTTTATCTGAATTTGCTAAAGAATACACAAATAGTCTTTATATTAACTTCGAAGAAATGCCTGAAATTGCAGCTATTTTTGCAGATAATCTAGATCCCAACAAGCTAATAGATAATCTTCAGATCCAGTTTGGGATCACTATTGAGCCTAAAGAAACATTGCTTATATTTGATGAAATACAAGAATGTCCCAATGCGTTAAATAGTCTTAAATATTTCAATGAGAAAGCTAATGAATATCACATTGTAGCAGCGGGTTCATTATTGGGTGTAAAGCTCAATCGAAGCAAGGGTTTTCCAGTTGGCAAGGTTGATTTTTTTGATTTGAAACCACTTTCATTTTTCGAATTTTTAGATGGTTTGGGTGAAGTCCGATTGCGTGAAATGTTGGTAAATATTGATGTATGTGAGCCAATTAATGCAGCAATACACCAAAAAGCCATTGCTTTACTGAAAGATTATTTTATCGTAGGTGGTATGCCTGAAGCTGTGGCAATGTATGTCCAAGAAAAAGATTTCGATAAAGTTAGAAAAGTGCAAAAAAATATCCTGGATGCTTATGTGCTGGACTTTGCCAAACATGCATCCGCATCTGAGGTTATGAAGATTATGGCTGTGTGGGAGTCAATTCCCAATCAATTAGCCAAAGAAAATAAAAAATTCATTTTTTCGGCTATTAGTAAAAGCGCTCGGGCGCGAGAATATGAGAGCTCTATACAATGGCTGGTAGATGCTGGATTAATTTATAAATCTTTTAATATTTCTGTACCAAAAATCCCTGTAGATAGCTATGCAGATAAAAACGCATATAAAATCTATATGATGGATGTTGGATTATTGGGCTATATGAGTCGTTTGCCAGTGAAAATCATGATGCAACAAAACCAATTATTTATTGAATTTAAAGGAGCGCTGACTGAAAATTTTGTTGCACAAGAATTAATAGTTGGCCAATTTGATAGGCTATATTATTGGACAAGTAGTGGTGCTGCCGAAGTTGATTTTGTTTTACCCTATGAATTGGATGTCTACCCGCTTGAAGTTAAGGCCGGTGTTTCTACCCACAAAAAAAGTTTAATGGTATATGATAAAAAGTATCAGCCAAAAATTTTAACTAGGACAACGCTAATGAATTTGAAGCATGATGATAAGCTATGTAATTGCCCATTATACATGATTAGCTTATTTCCTATAAGGGGGCTGTTGCAATCCGCGGAATGACAGAGTGGAAAATAGTTCAGATTGCAACAGTCCCAATATCGTGGGGTTTTATCAAGATAAATCTATTAATCTAAAAAAAGTTCTTGCATATTTTTTTTACTTGTTATATATTCCGCAAACGGAACTTGGATGTTCTGCTTGAAATAAACGATACAGGGGAGAGAACCATGAAGTTTATAGCGCGCGCTAGCGTATTTATTGTTGCTTTGTTACTTAGCATTACCAGCTTTGTTGCTACAGCCAGCACAATTCCATTAAAATCCACACATAATACGGCATCTGTTTATGTATTAAATACTGTGTTTAAAAACAACAGTGCCACTATTAAAACAAAATATTATGCCAGATTAGATGATATTGCTGCGTTTTTACGTACTCGGCCACATATGAAAGCAGTAATTAAGGGCCAACCTTCTTATAATCATAAGCTTGGGCAAAAAAGAGCTAAAACTATTGTGACTTATTTAACTGAACGTGAAGTTAAACGCAGAAATATTACTACCACAGGATTTAATTATTCTATCCATAAAGCAAAACCCGCAACCACTAAAAACAAAATACCCCTGCAAGTTGCGGATAATACAGCATCTGTGCACATTCCTGTAGGAATGTATAAGTATAACAGCGCTGCTATAAAACCCAAATATGACGCTAGATTGAGTGATATAGCGGCATATTTGCGTTCTCGTCCTGATCTGTCGGCAGTAATTTATGGCTACCCTGCCAGTCATCGCTTGGCAGAAAAAAGGGCAAAAAATATCGTACAATATTTTGTTAACCGTAACGTTAAATCCAATAATATCTCTACTACAGGATTCGGCATCAATAAATCTACCACATACACTAAGCCTCAACCTGTACAAGAAAATACTTTTAATAGCTTGCACACTCCTTCTGGACCAGTGCTTGAAACGCCTGTTCCAGCAAAGTCAATACCAGCATCTGCAACTACTTATTCTAGTGACAATACTTCTGGTTATGTTATTCCTCATGTATATTTATCTGGGGCTGCCGGTTCTTCGGTATTGGGAGAAGGCAAAGTTCTCCAACCAGTATTCTTAAGAAATGATCGTAATTTGTTCATTTACAACGATGATCGTCTAAGTTATGGCGCTGCAGATTGGGAAAACAATCCCTGGAGCGCAAGTTTAGGTATGGGTTATCGCCAAATCGTTAATAATATCGCCCTTTTAGGTGGTTATGTGCTTGGAAGTTATAATAAAACCCCAACTGACCACAGTATTTGGACGATCAATCCAGGAATAGAAGCCTTGGGCCGCGTATGGGAATTCCGAGCTAATGGTTACATTCCTGTAAGCAAAAAAGATTGGAAAACTGAAGGTTGGGCCGATGAATTTGGCAATTACAATTACATAAGTTATCAGGGGCACAATCAGTATGACGCTTGGTTTACTTATCATGAAGAAGCTGGCATCGGTGGTGATGCCGAAATAGGCCGCACCCTATTTAAAGTAAGAAATGTCTTAGTAAAAGGCTATGTAAACAGTTATGTCTTTGGCATGAAACATAATGATAGTCTTTATGGTGGTGGTGCCAGAGTTACGGTTCAGCCGAATACTTATCTTAAATTTTCAGTCAAAGGTTCTTATGATAACTATGCTCATACAACTGTTATGGTTGGTGTTGAAGTTTCGTTATATGACTTATTTGCAGGTGGTAGTAAAACTCTTAATGATCAGAATTTGGAACGCCATCTATTTGATCCTATTGAGAATAATTCTGCTACATTAAGTTCCGGCAGCACTATTCCTACTGTTGGAGGCCCTGAAAATAGCAATCCTGAAGTCCATCCGTATAATCCAAATACTCTACCCGGACCAGATAATGGACATAACGTTCCAGAACGTACTAATGTGTGGTTTTTCAATGGCGATGGCTCATTGCAAGCAACCACTGGTGTTGGTGATACGCAAGACCTTGATAATGGAACATATGAGCATCCGTTTACCAGAGCTGAATTCAATCAGGATAATCTAGCCAAAATATATCAAGCTACCATCCTCTCAGGCGCCTATAGCAATGCTTATCTGTATTTTAACCCAGGAACATATAATGCTTATAACACAAATATATATGATACGAGTTATACTCATGTAGAGCTTTACGAACACGAATCACTCTGGGGTCGCATGGGTGATGAAAAAGGCTTTCAAGAGCCTGCAACCGGAAACAATCGACCAGTGTTTGTTGGTGGCTTTAACCTAGATAGCAATACTTCTGTTAACAATGTTATCTTGCACAATAATCATACTACGACTGGATTTGATGCTGGTATCGTCATGAATAATGCCACTAACGTTGCTATTAATGATTCCCAGATTGGTGTTGATGCGGCTGGTGATAACGGCTATCACACGGGCGTAGCTATGACAGACAACTCTTCATTAAGCATAAATAACTCACAGGTTTATGGTTATAGCGCTGATACTAATGATGCAGGTGTCGGTATTAAAGTAACTAATGGCGGCGATATAACAGCAACAAATAATAGCGAAATTAAAGGCTATGGTGATGCTATTGGTATGGGTATTGATGTTGTAGCTGATGCTGCAGGTAATGCCACTATAAATTCAGTATCAGGAGATGGAACTGCTAATTTTATTGGTGAAGGTAACACAAGTGGTTACGGTCTTTATGCTGTAGGCCGAAATGTTACTATTGATAACATTTCAGATTCTAATTTTAGCGGCATTAGTCATGGTCTTCATGATGCTGAAGGTAATGGTATTGGTCTCTATGCTAAGAGCTCAGCAACTTCAGGCGATGCTACTACAACAATTGATTCAATATCAAATTCAACTTTTACTGGTACCTACTATAACCGCCCCAACGACGGCAGCCTTTGGGATAAGTATTATGCTGCCGGGCTGGATGCCGAAAGTCAGACGCAAAGTGGTGATGCTAGAGTAATTATAGCTTTTTTAAATAATTCAATTTTTAAAGGACAGGCGCCAGAGTATTCATCGTTTGGGATGAAAGTTGCTGGAGACACCACTTCAGGCAAGTCATATATATATATCCATTCACTAGCAAATTCTGAATTTCTTGGAGATGGAGTGTTCTCATTTGGAGCATATATTCCAAACACATCACAATCTGGCTCGGTTCTAACTACAATTGATAGTATTAGCAACTCAAAATTCATTGCCAATACAACGCAATCTGGCTGGGGTTTTAAGATTAATAGCAGCACGCAGTCAACAAATACAGCTAGTTCGTCTGGTATTAAAATATACGATATATCCAAATCGCTGTTTAGTGGAACTGGTCCCTCTGATGGTATTGGCTTTGATTTGACAAACAATGCAAAAGCCGGCGCTGCTTATATATACATTGATACAATTGATAACTCAGATTTCGAAGCTAGCAATACAAATTGGGCAGGATTTAGTAAAGCATATGCCTTTGGCGCATCGAGCAATACAAGCAATAATGATGGGCTTATTAGGATAATGAACATCACTAATTCGACTTTTAAGAATACAGGAGTGGGATCTAATAGTGCTTCTGGCAACAATGTGTATGGATTTTTTGTTAGCAGCGATACTGTCGATCTTAGGCAGGTGATTGGAAATACATTCTCTGCTTCTAGTTATGGTTCATTCAAAAATGATGTTTATGGATTCTCAGCAGAAGGTGGTGCAGTAGGTATTGAAAATATGAGCGGCAATACCTTCGACGCAAGTAATTCAAATGGTGGAAATATGTATGGAGTGTGGTTGTCTGGGAAAAATATTAACGTTGCCGGGAATACTGACCCTAAAACAATTCGCTCTTATATAGAAAACGGAAATACTTTTAATGTTTCCAGTGGTGGCAAGAAAATATGCATAAACCTACCAGGCCAAACCGTGTGCTACTAACAACTTAACAATATCGGCATGCTAATACTTTATATTGGCATGCCTTTCTAGCTATCATCTATTAATATCATGCTAAAATCTTATGCATAATTTTCATACATATACTATACTCCAATTATCAGATATAAAACTTAATAGCAATTTTAAAGTAGGGGAAAATAGAAAATGAGGATTTCATCTAAGATAGGCTTAAGCTTTGTAGTTATGCTATTTGGTTTTGCATTGAATATAAGCTACGCAGCGCCAAACACAGACGCTACTGACGCACATACTTACGAAACACTAAATGAAACTTCGCCATTATCATATATGCCGCGCGTATATTTGAATGGTTATGGTGGTTATAGTTCTGGTAGCTTATACATGGGCTCCGGTGAGTTGCTGCAACCAGTGTTATTACGCTATGACCGCGATTTGTTTGTCTATGGCGAAGGTCGCTGGAGTAATTTTCAACCGAATGAATCTTGGGCGAGTTCACCTTGGAGTGGCAGTTTAGGTTTAGGCTATCGCCAAATCTTAGACCAAAGCTGGGTTCTAGGCGGTTATCTTCTAGGTGGTTACAGTAAAACCCCAACCGGTCAAGGCATTATCTATGCCAATCCTGGACTTGAAGCACTAGGCAAAGTCTGGGATTTTCGTGTAAACGGCTATATTCCTGTAAGCAAAAGAAGCTGGACAACTCAAGGCTGGGCCGATGATTTTGGCAATAATAATTATATTAGCTATCAGGGTCATAATGAATATGACGCCTGGTTTACTTATCATGAAACCGCTGGAATTGGCGGCGATGCTCAAGTAGGCCGTACATTATTTACTTATAAAAGCACATTGGTAAAAGGCTATGTTGACGGCTATTATTTTAGCGAAGGCACCAATAAAGCTGTAACGGGTGGCGGAGTTAAAATTACCGCCCAGCCTACTTCTTATCTAAAATTCTCACTAAGTGATAATTATGACAACTATGCTCATAACGTTGCTATGTTCGGTGTAGAAATATCATTATACGATCTCTTCACAAATCGTAGTAAAGATGTGAGTGATTTCACCCTGCAACATCGTTTGTTCGAACCAATAGACCATAACTTTGCTGCTACAGGCTCAGGTAGTGTTATTCCAACAGCTGGCGGTCCTGCCAATGGCAAACCTGAAGTAACACTGCCAAATCCAAGTAACTATTATGATCATAATACTCCCGAGCGAACCAACGTGTGGTTCTTTAATGGAGGTGGCTCTTCAGTGTCAGCGAGCAATAATGGTAATGGCATGATGGATGTAGCAGATGGTACTTATGAACACCCATTTAGCAGCGCTGATTTTAATCAGAATTGGGTCAAACATATTTATGATGCCTCTATCGCAAATGGCGCTTATGCCAACGCTTACCTTTATTTCACCTCAGGGCAGTACGCTGCTTATAACACCAATGGAACAAATTATACACATGTGGAAATATTTCCTGGTGAATCTCTGTGGGGTAGAATGGGTGCCGATAAAGGCTTCCAGAATCCTGCCACTGGAGCTAACCGACCTAATTTTATCGGTGGATTCCAATTAGATAGTAATACTGCTATTAATAATTTGATTTTACAAAATAATTCAGCTACAACCGGCTTTGATACTGGTATTATTCTAAATGGTGTAACAAATGTCGGTATTAATAATTCTGAGATTGGAGTGGATAGTGCAGGTAACGCAAGTTATCAAACCGGCATTGCAATGCAGAACAATGCTTCTGTATTAATAAATAATTCAGATGTTTATGCATATACTAATATTCCAACAGCATATGCTGCAGGTATTAAAGTCACAAATGGTAGTAATGTAACTGCAGTTAATCATAGTATTATACAGGGTCATTCTGCAAATGGTAATGGCATTGGTCTATATGTCGTGCCAAATGCCGATGGCAATGCCATTATGGGCAACATTTCGGGTGATGGAAGTGCTGCGTTTGTAGGAGTGAGTGATTCAAACATTGCTAGCGGATACGGCTTGTATGCCGCAAGTATTAAAAACAATTCAATGTTTGGCGATAGTATTACTCAAATCGGCAACATTTCAGGTGTTAATTTTATAGGTACCGGTGATAATAACGGCTATGGACTTTTTGCCTCAAGCAATGCTGCACATGGCACAGGTACTACACATATAGGCAATATTTCTAACTCTAAATTCACAGGTGTTGGCAATTCTGCTCAAGGTTATGGGCTTTATGCAATAAGTGAAACTGATGCTATGTTCGGCAACAGCTCTACTACTATCGGTAATATTTCTAATTCTAGTTTTACCGGTAAAAGCAGCGCAAGCAATGGTTATGGACTTTATGCTGATAGTGAAGCCGCAAACAATAAAAGTACTACTTCAATAGCCAACAACGGTCAGATTAACAACTCTACCTTTAGCGGCGAAGGAACTAAGGCAAGTTACGGACTTTATGCTACAAGCAACATTATCACCGGAGATGGTACAAGCACAACAGAGATCGGCAATATAACGGGTTCTACTTTCACTGATACTAGCGGGAATGGTGCTGGCTTTGATGTTACAAATATCAATAATAATACTAGTGGTTGGGGTGTACAAACTAAAGTAATAATCGGCAATATAGTAAATTCTACTTTTAGCGGTCGCTATGGATTTTTTGCAAAA
>SDBS01002205.1_pt1 | contig 19570 bp, 1 predicted proteins | sample 2277091 | NCBI WGS metagenome assembly SDBS01 (sample SAMN10404972, study PRJNA504765) | marine sediment metagenome | isolation source: marine sediment core GS10_PC15, 163 cmbsf | place: Arctic Ocean: Southern Knipovich Ridge | collected 2010 | reverse complement strand
TCCGAAAATTTCCATTCCCACAAAGCAACTTCTCACTTCAGAAACACATCCAGCAGCTATGAGCAAGTCAACATCTATCCCTCCAACAAATGTACAGATAGTTAAACCTTTTTTATTTTGCCTAATTATTTCTCTACAAGCGCTTATAGGTTTTCTCCAAAAAGATAACCCGCCAATACCAACTAAGTCACCTGGTTGAACATATATGGATATAGCTTCTCTTAAAGTCATCAATTTGCTCTCAACCATTTAGTTTCTCTTTTTTACGTTTTTTTTTTTTTTAATGGATCTTATAAAAATTATAATTTTCTCTCAAATTAATATTACTATTATTCCAACTTTCTTCTCTGTGTAACACTTATCATTATATTCTTTGGGGATAAGTTAGTTTTTGACTCAAGTAAGGTCATCAAAATTAAAAAAAAATCAAAAAACATTTGGTGAATCTGTGAGGGAGGTTAGATATAAATTTGTGAGTTTATTTTTATATTATAATGGTTGAAAAAATATTTATTATCAACAAATTTTTGACCCTAAAACTTGAGGGAAAGGAAACGCACATATATATTTCGGGAAAAAGCTTTCGACAGTGCAAGTTCCTATTAATAGAAATTTCTAAAGACGATATAGGTAATTTTGATGAGATTAAATCCATTGATGCTGCTGCAGAAAAATTAGATCACTCATTTGAGCCTCGCAATGGTGGAAGGCTAATCTCTAGTGAGGTACCTCCCGAAGAGGCGTTCTGGGGGCATTGCTCGAACTTGCAAGTTTGGGCTGAAAACAACTATAACTCGAAATTCCTCCATGCGAACTTAGCGTTCCCGTTGCTAAGAGAACTAACTAAAATGGGTGATTCTCAAGCAAGTAGAGTCTTTAAAGAAGAGATTGTTAAACGATATAATAGTGGTATCGAAACTGTGCGTCAATTCTTAAGAATGAATGGATATTTGAAGTACTTATCAATGGAAGAATACTTATCATTACTTGATAGTCAAGAAGAACGTGATGTCGTTAATTATTTGATATCGATTTACCCAAAACTTGGAAGAAGTTTTATAAATAAAATAGATATCAAGATGGGGAGAATATCGAGAATTCAATTGAAGGGGCTTAAACTGGAAAAAGTTGTGGAGGGGTTACAATATTTAACATCATTAGAAGAATTGGACTTATCATATAACCCCTTGAAAGAACTACCAAAATGGATTGATAAATTTAAGAAATTAAGGATGCTAAGAATTAATAATTGTGAGATTAAAGTATTACCTAAAGAGATTGGACTTCTCAATAATCTCCATTATTTATATGCTAGTAGTAATTATATGGAGACTTTACCTGAAACAATAGGGGATATTAAATCTCTTAGATTACTTGAACTTAATCAAAACAATTTGGAAAAGCTTCCAGAGTCAATTTGTTATTTAGAAAACTTAGAAATCTTAAGACTAAAAGAGAATAAGTTAAATGCACTTCCTGAAAACATAGGGAAATTAAGAAAATTACAAAATTTAACTATTAGCAAAAATCTAGTCCATATATTGCCACTATCGATAGGAAAACTGAAAAGCCTTACACATCTGGGCCTGAGTTTTAACGAACTGACCACTCTTCCAGCATCGGTAGGAAAATTGGAAAAATTAGAAGCTGTAAATGTGTCTCATAATCCTTTAATTAACTTGGATAAGTCGATATACCTTTTGCCTAATCTACAAAGTCTATGGCTGAAAAATGTTCCCGTAGAAAAATCTTTGATCAAGAAATCCAATTTTAAAAACCTAGACGTTGTTATTGAGTATCAAAAAAGGAAAACAACTGAGGATTTAGAAAGAGAAACTAAGATTGAAGAAAATCGACTAAGACTGGAATTAGAGGAAGCGGAAATAGAGAAAGAGTTAGAAAAGTCCTTGAAAGATATTGGTCAATTGATTGAGAAATACGAATATCAAATAGCGGAGGATAATTTAGGCGACGTAATCCAAAAAGCTAAGCGTTATCATTTAAATGTGATTGAACAAACTGCAAAAAAAACATTTAGGGAGATTAAAAAAATAAAAAATAATAAAATAAAAAAAAATCTACAACCATCTAAAACTCGGTAGCCTTAACTCATAGATTTTGGGATTGTCATCTACGAATAGATCCCCCAGCCTAATAAAATATTTTAACACTTTATCTTTGATAAAATCAATGATATTACTGAATTTATCACTTAATTCATGATTATGAAAAGCTAAAAAGTGCATAATATCCCCTAAGATGAATTGTGCATCGAATCGATCTCTAAAATCAGCAATCTCGGTAGCTGTGAGTATAGTAGTAAATGCTTCACCCACAGGATTTAAAGATGATGTGATTTCAGCCTCACTAAGAAAACCATAAATATCAAATGGCAAGAAAATCCTATCATCTACTTTAATGACTGAAACAATATTCGGTTCTATCATCATCCATAAAAGAATACTTACAATTGCTTCCGAAGGATTCCTAAGATCTATGGAAAATTCGCTAGCTATAAAATCAGTGTATATTCCCTCTGGTTTAGTTGTTATACGATTATTAATATCTATACCGTCCTCTGTTCGGGCGTAAAACTCGACCTTTGCACTTTCTGTCCTAGGAATCTTCTCTATCATTTCAGAAAGAACATTATAAGCCTCTTTTAAGCGTTCATCAAATCTTTTCATTTCACCGTTTACTCGACGTTCTGAATTCCAAATGAGATTGAAATCGTTAAATAGAACACGGCGAGCTGAATCTCTATTAAACCTTCCGCTTTCAGCAAAGAGCCAAGTGTAGAGGGTGTTGGAAGTGAGAGTCCCTCGACGGAAAGCTTGCTCTAAAGTACTAAGATCTATTGGTATCTGGATTGATCCTTTAGCAGTACCCTTAAGACCAGTCCCCAACCTAATAGTAGATGCAATGTGAGTGGACTGAATATTTCGAAGCTTTTTAACAACGTCTTGTATTGCAGAAGTAGTATACTGCTCGAGGATATTTGGGCTCATAATATATTTTATAAGTAGGTTTATTAGCCAAGTATTTTGACCTGTATTGAAAGAAGGATTTATGTTTTTATATAGCGTATGCAAGAAATTAAAGATCTCAATCTGCCCATCGAGGCTTATTCTATTTAATTTTGGTACAGATCGAGCTTCACTCGAATACATCCAGAAGCTTTTTCTTAAGAATTTGTTATTAGCGGATGCATAGTCATTAAAAGAGATAGGAGTGAAAAGTTGGAAATAATTGTCAATGAAATAGGATTTCCTCGGTGCTATAGCTCCTCTCTGGTCATGTCGGAGGAAACCAAATAGAAATATAGAGGACCAATACTTAATTCTACTTTCTTTACGCTTAAAAATATCAGCGGATAAAGTAGCATCACTTAGGGGATTATATCTAGGATTGTCAATAAAATTTTCTAGAAGTTTCTTTTGAATTTTTGATGAATGCTTGAGAAAGTCTACTCTGTAGCCATGACTCTGAGATGCATCTTCTCTGAATGTCATTATACCAGCTAATAGACATACAAACCCAGAAAAGCCGAAAACACCTATTAAAGCGTTATCGATTGCATCGTATTGTTCATCAGTACCTGTAAACGTGGTAATCCTATCTAAATCTGGATAGGCTTTAAAAACTTTAGCTAAAATTCCAAGACCAAGATCTGCTTTTATTATTGCTAACCATGCATTATAAAAATCAAATTTGGATCTAGTGGTAATGTGGAATATTCCATCTGCATCTTGTACATATCCTCTGGTCAATTGATCAAAATTGGTGTCTTTAAGATCTAACTTCTGAGCTATAAGCTTAAATTTGTTAATAGTGTATGTATCTTCGTTATTTTCGTTTATATTTAAAAATCCATTGTTTACCTGAATAATCGAAGTCCCAATTTGACCTTGTTGAAAATTCATGAGTTGGTTTAAGACTATGGAAAATTCCATGACCTTCTCACGAAATTCTATTTTATGATATTTTTGAACTACTACTCGTTGATCTACCTTTGACCTTACAGTGGATAATTGTAAATCTGGCAGAGGGTTTGGATGAGAGTTAATATGTTCAAGGTTTAATTGTGTCTCTCTCAATCCCATTAAGACAGTATCGCCTTTAATGAAAGTGAAGGCAGATAAATAATTAGATCTAAATAAGACAATTCCTTTTGAAAGCCAGAGATCTGAATCTACTTCATAATTTGAGGTATAACCTTCATTATGAGCCCAGTAGGGACTTTTGTGCATTCTAAGCTCAGTTTGAGAAAATACAAATTTACTGGCAAGTCTAAAGCCGTCCTTATCAGCAACGAATATGTTTGTATGTACATCCCCATTTTCATCCATAAATCCAGGATAAATTCTAGAACCGGCATAATCATAAATTTTATCTCTGATTTGGCTTGTAGGCACTAGGTAAATACCTTCACCCGGCTTATGATAAACTGCTAAAGGTCCAGAATATTTATTACGGAATTCTTCTAATTTCTCATCAGTATTAATAGTGAATGTTTGTCCATCAGAATAAACTTGGATTTTTTCTCCGGGGAAATTTTCTACGCTTAGTTTTGTTGAGAGTCTAAAGTGAGGATTGTTGTCGTATGCTAATCCCAAACGAATTGTAGGCGCAGACAAAACAACATTTCCTTCATGGGAGATGTAGTCGTAGTCGTAAACTAAACCCTTTTTATTTTTAATGATAAATTTTCGAAGCTTATCAAAACCTGCTTGAGATTTTAGCTGATTAAAATAAGATGAGCCTTTGAATGATTCTTTGACTTTTGCTCGGATTTCACTTTTGATATTTTCATCTTTAAATAAATCGGTTAGAAATTTGTTGAAAGAATTACGAGTAACATAAGCATTTGAATCTTTATTATGAGATGAAATTTTAAAATTAATTAATTTAAATAGCTTTACTAAAAACAATTCATGATCTTCTAACTTCGTTTCAGCTCCAAAAATATCTTTTGAATAAATCAACTTTAGAAACTCAACTATATTAGCTAGAGTGTCAGGTGTTTCATATGGAAATAAGGGTGAGTACTCTGGTTTCTGGGAGATGAACGAGCCAACTAAACTTAGGTCAGTTTTTGGTAAATTCTCTAGCATCTTTCGAGAGATGGCAATTTTCGAGAAATCTATTTTATTTGAAACCGGAATTGTTGATGTAGAAATTCCATCTTGAATTAAACTTAAGACGAGATCTTTGCTCCCTTTTTTACGCGTTTCAAAAATGTCATCAAACATTGTACTTTTAATTTCAGTAAGAAGTGTAATTCCAAGAGTTTCAAACTCAATTATACCAAGGGCGTCTGTGAGTCTCCCTGTACCAGAACTTCCATAAAGTTTTAACTTCTCTAAGCCTTCAAGGACGAATTTATTTCTATAATTTTTATCTCCAGGATAAAATGAAACCCTGTCGTAAACTTTTACATTATTTAAATCATAATATGTTAGGTCAGAGTCTTCTTCAATCTTTATCTTAAGAATATCCCATACTTCAGATACTCTTCTAGATAACCTATTTAGGATGTATGAGACTTCGACAGTAAAACCAAAATCTTGTAGAGTACTTGACTTTTGTAGGTTGGGATTTCTGGGCTGTTTTAAAAAGGAAAATAACAATGAATTAAAGATTATTTGCTTGCCTGAATCGGAAGTAAAAATCTCCCTCAAAACTTTTTTATTATTTTCATTGCCCATAAATTGCCTTAGTTTGTCTGGAAAAGTTTCTGTTTCTAAATCTTTTTCAGTTATACCTGCTTTCTCCATTATTACAGATAGGATAGCAAACTTCCTCTGGTGAGAGTTTGTCTCTAATATATCTTTAAAATTTGTATTTTTAAATCTTGAAAATGTAAAAGTAGCATATAATTTATCCACAAGACCGTTGTATGTATTTTGAATAGTCGAATCTGAAAAAGTTCTTTTGAAATAATTATCAAAATGTTTTTTGAGAGGAGAATTTGGTATTGGATGTTTCATATAATCGTTTATGTCAGTAAACCTTTTATTATATTGAGCTTCATATATTAAGGAGAATTCAGTTTTAAATACGTTTTCCGAAACATCAGATAATTCAGTGATAAATTCAAAGGTCTCTTCAAATATTTTTACGTTTTTATCTGATCTATCAACCCCAGAGGCTCTTACAACTTCATTAAATTGATTCTTGAAATAAAAGTTAAATGTTCCAAAATAAAAATTTCGAGCTTCAAGATTATTAAAATACATTCCATTTTCTTTTAATTGTACATCTGGAGAGTAAATTTGACTTCTTATTTCCTTAAATTCGGGCTTGTTGATTATATCAGCTACTCTCACAAGTTTGAGTCTGATTACATCTCCTTCAGGTATATCATAACCCATGTCTGTAATAATTTCAATTAATGGTCTATTCATCTTTTTCACTTTCCCATCTATGGATAAGTAGGGGAGATCTTGATAGAATATAATAGGATTATCAGGTAAAAATAAATTGTTAATTAGTCGACTGGGTGTCGTATCCCATAATAGGGCAGTCTTTGCGTTTTTGTCGAGTTTACTACTTATTCTAGAAAAATGAGCTCTTGCTTTATTACTCAAATCTAAGGGTTTTTCTTCGTTAGTATTTGGTACCTTACTGATTGTTATAGGAAATTGATTATTTCCCCATTTAAGAATAGCCTTTTGTGGTAGTGGAGGAAGTTTAGATTCTTCATCTTCTCCAAATAATGCTGTTATCTTGCTTTGGGTAGTATGGTCTTTATCTTTAATAGTGCTTGCTCTAAGATTCTCAGCTTCCATTTGTCGAGCTTTAATCTTTCCTCTTTCGATTTCATTAAACTTTCGTATTGATCCTTTTGAGTCTTTGTTAGTATTACCTTTTTGAGAATACATATTACCATGAGACGTGAAAGCTACGGCACTACCTAATGTCAAACCCTCCCTATTAAATTCTTGCTCAATTAGCGATACTCGTTCTTCTTGCATAAAATCTGAATTGAATATGACGCTAATATCGATTGGAGTCATTGATTCTTCATGGTTTTTTGTATACTCATCGATGAGTTTTTGATTATCAATATCGGCTTTAAAGTTTGGAGCAATTTTCACTTTTTTGTGTAAGTCTCGTAAGTCCCTTGTATTGGAAGAAGGCATTCGTAAATTAGAGTTGGGGGTTCTGTCCATATTGAGGATTGTACCATAACGTCCAAACTCATCTCCTGCCATACTCTCGATCTGGGAAATGAGTCCCATGCTCATGCTACTGCCAAAGGAAAGTCCACCGATGAATAATGCAGGTATTAGGGAAAGAATAATTCCGAGAGCTCCACCGGCAATTATTGTTTTTAGTGTCTTAATTTTATCGATCTTCTCGGCTTTTTTACCGTCTTGCTCGACCCTTTGAGCGTTAATTTGTTCGATAACTTCGTTTCGTAATTGAGTGCTGGAAGGATCACTGGTTGCAAACATATTACTTGCCCATGTTCGTAGTGGTTTTAATGCTTTGCCTACGATTTTGTGAATGCCGCTTGATGCTTCCCTTGCGGATGTAAGGAAAGATGAGAACCAGAACGCGGCTTCTTCATTACCACCAGTCCAATCCATCATTAATTTTTCGCCTGCTGTCTCGAGGATTGCATCAGTTATAAGCTCTTCAAACATTTCTTTTATGGAGCCGACGATTGTGGTATATGCAAATTGTGCTCCCATAAGCATGAGTTGTTTAGCGACTAATTTTACTCCCATCCCTGAGAACATTCCTTGTAATCCTTGTATCGTCCATGCGCCCAAAATCATTGAAGCTGCTGAAATTGCACTCGAAACTAAGGTAAGTTGCTGTGTGTATCCAATTTCGGCAATCATATCTGCTGTTGTCTTCGCAAAGGTATATTGATTCATATAGTCCATAATAGTGTATGCTGTCGCTTGAGCTAGTGCCATTTGAGAGTGTTGTTGTGAACCAGAATCAGGAACGATTAAATCAAACTTAAGTGTAGCCCTATAAAATTTCTTAGTCCCAAGAGTCATTTCACCTGAAGATATTAAGGCATCGAAATCAGCACGACTCCCTACAACTAAAGTATTGATATCATCTTTGAAGTAAAGCTTTCCAAGCTCTATGGTGTATATTTCGGAATTCTGGCCTGTAAGAGTCAAAGATTTTATTGATCTTAAGCCTCCAAGTGGAGATTGTTCCATAAGCTCTAATTTAAGAGAAGTTATAGGATACTCAAAGGCGTGAGTAGATAAGGGTATTACTGAAGAGTATAAATCTTGTATTGGATATTCCGTTGTATGATCAATACCTTTAGTATCAGAAGCATAATCGCTTTTTATATCTACAGTGATTATTCCTTCATTTCGTAAATTGGAATCAGAATTTACAATGACAGGCTGGTATAGGTAAGATCCGGGCATTGTTATTTGATTAAATGTATTTGTCCCATCTACGAATATATATTCTGGTCTACCATCAATTATAATTGGTTTTATGGCAGTAAGACCATAACCAGATCGTTGAGCTACTTCTTGTTGCAAGAAACCGAGAGTGTTGGTTCTATAACCGTTATATAGGGCGTTGTTAAAACTTGATGTAAATGAATAACCTGCTCTATCGTTAATAGAAGGAAGTTCTGTTGTCATTAAGAAATAATCTAAGTTCATTGCATCAAAATCAAGATTTATCATCAAATCAGGATCCGATACTTCTTTATTAAGAGGATTGTTGTTAATATAATTCCAAAATCCTTGACTATTTCGGGCAGCATTGTCTCTAAGTGGATTAGGTGGGGTAACTAACAATTGAGCAGAGTAAAGCTGGTTGTCAACAGTACCTTGTACCGTAGTATAATATGCATTGGGATGACCTGCTAATGCTGCTACTGTCGAGTCTTCCCAGAAACCGAAGGATCGCTCATTAAGGTAGTATGGTCCAATGTTGTCCATGTTAGTAGGTATATATGTGAAAGCCTTCTCCATAGCATCCGCTTGATGTCTCTTTATATCCATATTAAATTTAGTCATCAAGGTATAAACTGCTGTATAAGCTATTTGTCCAGCAATTTGTCCAAAAATAGGAATCAATTGTAAAGCACCACTTACAGCTGATGCAGTTAGCGTCATGAAAACTTGTTCAGCTGTGTCTTGGACAATTTGAGTTTTGTAGACATCCCAAGCGTCATCATACTGTCTATGACGAACTTCGTAAAAGAGTTCTGGGAATTTTTCGTTGTATATGCTTGGATTTACTAATTTAGAAATGTCAAAAATATGATCTTTTGTCTCATACCCATCGAATGGATCGTCTGGGAAGAGTAATTCTAACTTTTCAAGCTTGGCGAAATTAACGGTCCAGAAAGAAGAGCCGAACCTCTGGGAAGTTTCTGAAGCTATATATCCAAAATCTGTTTCAGATACGACTTCTCTATTAACTCTCTTATAAGGAGCGAAGCTATGCTCGCCATCATAATTATATCCAATCGCTTTTACGGTATAGGCTGGATTGTAATAGGGACCTAACAGAGCGAAAGGCCAAGGTTCAAGTACATATACGGTTTCATAAAATCCATCTTCATTACTATCATAGTAGAAGTATTTTCCAGGGGATTTTGCATTTCCTTTTTTGAATAGATCTTTACTGGATGTATCATAAACCATTCCATCGGCTGGAGTTATAAGAATACCTTTAATATCACTAAAAATTGATTTTTCGGCATTATCTGGATTGCTATCATATAAGTCATTTTTTAAACTAAACCTACTTGGAATCTCAATATTTATGATTTCATCGTAAATATTTGTTATTGAAGTTGTACCATCTGAAAAAATTGTAGTTTTTGAATCGAATTTTTCAGAAATATTTTCTTCCCACGTCTCGAGGTCCCAACCTTGTTCAGCTGGTTTGGTCAGTGAAAGCCCGTTGGTAACAACTGGTCGGGATTGTGAACTATCGAGATTAGTAATTGTGTAGGAGGCGGATGCTAATAGGGAACTGAGGACATCGGAATCAATTTCACTCGCATCAAAATTATCTTGGTAGATCCGAGTTTGATCTATTGCGCCTTCGACCCAATCAGTAACAGTTACTTGTTCTTGGAAGAATTCGCTGATGTAAGTTATCTTAGTATCTTTTGTGAATTTTCGATATGTAGCTTGCAAGGTTGATTGTTGTACAGTACTACCAATATTAGACAAATCACCTGTATCTAATTTTTCTTCAGTAAGTCTGTCGTTAAATATCGTATCTTCAGTGACTCCCCCCCATAGAGAGTCCCAACTCTTGGCGATCCATTCCCCAAGGTTTGAGAACACATTCTGAGGTTTTGCCGCAATAATTGTCTTTTCGTAATCGGTACTCACATATTCAACAACAGTATCACTCATTTCGTATGCAGCTTGAGTGTCTATAAATCCGTCAAGGTCGTCATCTGTACTAATGCTGTAATAGTGAGATCTTATATATTGAGTCTCTACAATTTCTTGAGTTAGAGATTTCTGAGCCCAGTAATCTACATCAGGTAAAACCATTGTGGATAGGGTATATAACAATAATGGTAATACTAATATAGAGATTAATAGTAAACCTATATTCCATCCATATTCAGAGAACGCTTTATCTTCAATATCAAACCATTCCGTTCTTTTTTCCTGTTCTACAGATTTATCTATTATTACCTCTTCGCTGTAGAAATCTTGGATTATTGTGTACCAAATAATGTTATTCGGATCCTCTGGATCTTCTATACCATATTTAATAATATCGAAAGTACCGTCTTTATCAACGTCTATCTCTTGTTTAAAGTCTTTCATACCATCCATATCAAGGTCTGCCTCATATACAACGTTAAAAGGGTCTAGGAATATTTCAGATTCTATAAACATTTTTGAATTTTCGGTATTTAGTCTATTATTGGTGCTCATATCAGGATTTCTATTAAATTTCGAATAAACAAATGAAGTGGAATCAGAAGTAATTGTTTGAGAATCTTCTTCGAATAAATTAATTCCTGAAAGAACTGAGTAATCAAAGGAAATAGAAAGATAGTTATAAAATGTCTCCTCTGCATCAGTTATGTAAGCGTCGTGGAATGATTGTGTTAATGTCACTTCTGAGAATGAGGAAATTGGACCGTATGAGTAGCTGAGTATAACCGTTATTAGGTCATAATCGTTCAGATCTCCATTCCCACCGTCATCATCAATAATCTGAATTTGTTCGGTAGCAGGGTTGAAGTTTATTGTATAATCTACACCGTCTATGATTTCAAACTCTTCCATGGTGGGCTTTAATGCAATAATTTTGAACAATCGAAGGTCGTCTGCAAAATCATTTTCAAGTGAATAATCGTCTAAATCAAAGGAATGTGTATAATCAAGAGCTTCGCTTGTAGAGTATACTGTAAATGATTCTGAATAATATTGAATTAGTTCATAATCAAATACTGTGTTTTCAAAGAGTTGTTCACCCCAGAATTCATAATGAGGTGTAAGTAAATTTTCATAATCATAAATAATTTCTATAGTGCTTGAGTCTACATCTTCATAATCAAATAATATCGGAGTTTGCCATGAAGTCGAGGTACTGTAACCGAAATACAAGTTTGTATTAGGATCTACTATAAGTGGAAGTTGAATCTGGGTTCCGTAATATTCTTGAATTTGATCAAAAGCTGAATTCCATACAAATTCATCGTTTCCTGAGACAAAATGAAGTTGGTGCTCAGTTTCTGAAGTTTGAATTGTTCCGTCATAATAATTGTAATTATCATCGAAAATCATGATGTAATCTACCCATTTGTCTTCACCCCAGAATAGGGGATTATTAGTTCGTGTTAAAATGTATGTGTCGTCAGAGGGGTCATCATCAGAAGTAAACTCCTCAAATTCGGTAAATTGCCATACCCGTTCGCTCATATATTCAGTGGAGCCAAGCGGTTCGGATGAAACTTGTTGAATAATCATCTCTCCAAGAGTAAACTCGTAATTAGGGTATGGTACAGAAAATATTATGTCGGTAAAAGCTATTGCATTGTCAATTAAATAATCAGGATTCCCAATATAATCGATTTGGCCGTCCGAAAGATCAAAATCTAATTTTGTCGTTTTGAATGAATTGCTGAACTCTGTGTCAAATGGAGTTAATTCCAAAGGAATTTGATAATAGTAAGGGTTAGTGAATGTTGTGAAATCGTCGTAATCGGAAATATCCGCTAATAAAAGCTCCGCAGTAGGCATTGAGGCTGTATATCCGTATGGTTTTTTCTGGAAGTATAAATTACCAATACCAACACCAATTCCTTTCTTTACAGGACTATTATAACGTAAAACAATAGTATCACCTGAAGAAAATTCTAATTCTTCTATTGGATTGTCAGGATTTTTATATTTATATGGGATGTTTAAAATGTATTCATCTATATTTGTAAATTCATTTTGAGAGACTTCCCAAGTGAAATCTAATCCGTTGGCAATTTCTAGGTATTCTAGCTCTTTGTTGAATAAGTAAGCTACAGGTGGGGAATCTGTCTTTAATGAATTTTCCAAAAGAACTTTCATAAATTTATCACTATTTGAATCTAAGAAAGTTAATCCTTCATTCCATTCTATAAACTCAAATTGAGGCATTCCGATAGCATTGATTCCGATTATATTATCGTCATTGTATATATCATCTTGCCTGAATGTGGGTGTGATTTGGATAAATTTTAAAGTGTCCATACTTGAGGATATATCAACTTTTATTTCGAAGTCGTCCATTATTAAGTCTTCAATCGTTATAACAGACGGACTAACTAGAGGGGCTTCTAAGGAGTTTAATAAATCAACAGTCAAACTTTCTAAGCTGTTGTGATTTTGAATATTTGCTTCAATAAACAATGTTAGAAATTCATTATTCTTAATATTATTAAAGATTGTGGTGAAGTCTGCATTACTTGTAAACTCTCCTTCAATATCAAACCTTAATCTATCACCAGGGTATAGATAAGTAGAAATTTGGGAAGCATAACTTGTGAAGCTTTCAAATGTACTAGCTCCCTCGTCCATGAAGTGATATGCGTCTAGATTTGGATATACATCCAGACCAGTTTGCTCAACAACATCCCAGTTTGATACATTAATAGTATCAACAATTTTTAATCGCGGATCATAAGTAAATTTGTAAGTCCCGTATTCTTTATCTTCTGATTCAGGGATGATTGAGATATAAAACTTATTTATTCCATTATAAGCAGTAAGAGGATTGATATCAACTCCTTGTTGTAGAATTGGAATAAGAGTCACCATATTAGCACTGTAATCAACTGAAAAGAATTTACTTTCGAGTAATTTGAATGTACCAGCAAGGTCATAGTAATATACAGTGACAGCAGCTTTATCATTCAAGACTATCTCATTAATATAATTATCAAATTCTGGAGTGAGATAAATATATTCAAAAACTCCGGTAACATAATTGTCATCATTAATTTCGAAAGCTTCTTCGTAATATTGCCTTTCATTTAATCTATAACTGATATATAAGGAGTACCTGTCATCAATCGAAAGTGAATATTCAAACGGAGTCATGATAGAGCCTCCACCAGCAAGTTTTCTATATTCTTCTCTATACTCTATTGAAGAGTCACTTCCAAAGTTTAAAGAAATATCTTCAGAAATAGGACTAAAAGCATTTGTCCATGGGTAAACAATCATCCTGAAATGTTTTTCTTCTAAAACACCGGGTAGCATTTTGTATTGATAGCTTACTTCAATTGTAGATCCGAGAGCAATCATTCCATCAATAAAGTAAATGTGATTATTCTCGATCTTCGATACGTATGTATCAAACACAGGACGATTGGTCGAAGTAATAATAGTCTGACCATCGTTGATATTAACAGTGACATGATATTGGTCGTAGAGTGGATTCTCGCCAATATAATCATAATTAAATGGTGTTTGCGATATTGAATATTTTAATTGATCAGAATCAAATTCTGTTTCAATGAAAACAAACGATTCAAGATATATTTCGTCTGGAATATCATTGAGAATAGCAGCAAAATCGATAGTATATAAGAAGTTGGTATCAGGATCTTGGATTAAATATAGAAAATTATAGGTTATCTCTGTTAATTGCACAGTGTCTTCTTCGCTTCCGTCCCATGTATATAGATAAATATAATTAAATAGATCTGGCTCCGAAAATTGGTTATCAGGAACAAGATCGAGAATACTAAATAGTTCATCACTTTGTCCTTCATAATATAAGGAAATATTTGTTGTAATTCTTGGCTGAAAATCGATTTTATCAGTAACACTTTTTATATAGTCTATTCCATTGAAAGATTTCCAATTTAAAGCGGAATAATCAATAACAAAACTTGAAGTTGTTGTAAAATCAGGGTGTAGATTGAATTGAAGCGGACTATCGCTGTAGGAATAATCCCAAGTAATAATGGACGCGAATGGATCTTCTGGGTCTTCGGAGATATCGTAATCGATCAGCTCAGAGAATGTAGTAAAAGCCCAGTAATCGACCATAATGATATTATCGACATCAGCGACATTAGTAGACACATAAGCTTCATCCACATAGAAAAGTAAATATTTACTTCCGTTTGAATGGTATTCCAATGAGTAGTCAGTCTCGTATTCTAAAATATTAGGTGATGGAGAATATGAGATAGTTGAAGAAGTTGTGGATAATGTATAATAGATATATGTCTCAATATAATCACCTGTGGGAAAACCTTGGACAGAAAGCTCGTAAATATATGGTAGTCCAACGGATTTTAGGGTGGCAATACTTGTATCGTCTGGAAGCTGGATACCGAATTGAATGTTCTCTAGGCCACTATCAGCAAAAATGTCATTGATATCGGCTAATGGTATTATATCATCAGTAGAATCTAAATCAAATAATTGATGGTAAAATACTGTCCCTGATACCGTTATCTCTTCTGTAGTAATGAAACTGTTTGAAAATGTGAAAGTATCTTCCCAAGATGCTGGTAAACCTACTGCATCCAAATGCGATCTGTAGTCTGGTGATTCTTTGCCAACAACGTGAGTCATATCAATTCTTTTACTGAAATCTCTTTCTCCTGTAGGAGAAGTTCCATCGCCATAGTAAAGATTTACAGAACCTTCTTGAAATATCGGTCGGTCTAGATTATACGCATCCGTAAATAATGCGAGATTTCTTATCATGTAAAACTCATCTGAATTCACAGGAAGTGTCTCAGAGGATCCGAGATAATCAAATGCGTAATTTTGTTGGGCATCTACATCTAATGATACTAAACTTGAATAGGGTAAATCTTCGATTCCTACAGTTATATCGGAGTCTTCTATTAAATTAAAAGGATTATCATTGAAGGGCTTCGAGAAAATCTGGAAATAATGTGGTGAGTTTATGACAGAAAGTATATCGAGTTCTCCGTTTACATCAACAGGCATCCTGTCATACATTTCTACAAGATGTTCATCACATAAGTAATTATACTCTTCTAAAATTATATATGGTATATAATCCAATCCTATCCCAACTTGGGAAACTGAAATATAGATATCCAAATAACCATTCTCAGAGGCTTCATAAATACCTTGTAAATCATGATTAAAAGTGATTAGATAACTATCATCACTTTCTAAAGCAAGAGATATTTGAGAGTAATCAAGTAATAATTCGAAAGTCTTGTGTGAAACAGAATTAAAGCCGTCATCTATTACATAATAAATATCGATCCTGAGAGTATTAAATTCAGGGGCACTCTCTATCTGAGCTAAAGCTACTTCATCAATTTTAAAAGTGTAGTTTACTTCAGGAGCCCATAATAAGGGTATGCTGTATAATTCAAGAACTGTTTCTTTTTCAGAATTATCGAGATTAATATAGAGGGAAGGATCTTTTAGAATAATTTGTTCCTTAGCATCACTTATGTCTGTAATAGGGTTTGTGGTACGGGATAAATCATTATACATTAATCTAATTGAATCACTATACGTCTGATCTTCTTTTTGGAATCCGTATCCGAGTTCATATTGGGACTTTACACCATAGTTAACTGTAAATATTCCGGTAGGAGCTTGAGCAAATGTAAGCTTTAGAAAATCCGGATCAAGGGCTACTAAAAGATCAACTGGATCAAAAGCATTTAATTCGTCATAATTATAGACTATGAAATCAGACAAGACCGGATTTGTAACAGAGTAGTCTAAAAAGAAATTGAAGGTCGCACCATCACCTGTAAATTGTTGATTATATTCTACAAACATTGGTGATAATGAATCGACACTATCTTCTAAGGCTCCATCAGCAAAAAAGAACTCAATGGAACTTTGTAAAGTATCTGTCGCGGGATCTAAAGAGATTTTAACGTAATTCCCATCTATAGTGAAATCGAGCTTGTATACTACAGTAAATTCAGTTTCGTCATCAGGGAGATTGTCGCCTAAATCTACAAGTGTGATACTTGAGAGTCCTACATCGTCATTCCAATCAACTCCTTCGATAAACTCATGAGTTTCATCACCGTTTAATGTACCGTATAATGCAACACCAGTCATGCTTACCAAGTTGGGTAATTCAAGAATTTCATCTGTGAGATCTAGAGAATATGTAAGTGTACCAGTTTCAAAAGTATAATCTATCTCAATTCCATAATCATAGGTTTCATCTCCTATACTCAGAGCACCGGTGTCGGTTGTGACTGAATTTGGATCTTCAGTGATGGTAATATCGAATCCATTATGAGTAATATCACTAAATCCATCATTATAGATTGACCATAAGATATTAGGATTGTTACTAGAGGGATTTTCTGTAATTTGTAAATCAAGAATATTGATTTTTAATGCCCTTGTTTGTTCAGTTAATTCAAATTCATTATAGCCTGCATCAAAGGACATAGTTAATGTACATTCTTGTCCCATTAAATAAGCGTCTTCAGGTCCTAACCCGATATCGAAGGTTAGGATTCCTTCATGGTTAACAGGTCTTAACATTATATTATCTCGAATATTTATTTCGCTAATGGTCTCGTCGTCATTATAAATTATTGCATTAAGTGAAATATCAAGATAATCCTGTATTGATAGCTCCTCTTCACCAGCTGGTCCACTAAAGTCAGGTTGAACCCATAGAGATCCTATGATATGAGGATAATTACTTTCAAAAGGCATAAAGGTCTCATCATCAAAACTACTTCCCCAAGCTGATACGAATGGATTTATTAAATCAATCTTAGTATTCTTTTCGCCATACCTAATCCAATTAGGAGGTCTAATTTCAAGTGGGATAGCCATGGTTGGTGATGCTTTATAATGATCAGATTCCTTAACTTGTAAATTAACAGTATTTACTCCTGGAGGTAAATCCTGGATAATGCCTTTCATTACAGGTCCAGTTAGAGTGACTGTTCCTCCGTCAGCTGAAGGTATAATAGATTGCTCATCATTGAAAATGTTATTTCCCGAAGTATCTAATATATTTATAATTAGAGTATATGTATCCTCTCCGGAAAGAAGACTTGGTAGAACTGGTTCTAATTCAGAAGCAGTATAAACTTGAGTTAGAGATTCTAGAGTCTGTGAAATTGTAGAGGGTATTGGATTAGCTTCAGTTACATGAACTGTCAAACGTGCGGGCTCGAAGTCTGGATTAGGTCCGTCAATATCGGGATTAGGTAGATCATAAGATAGATAATCGTTCACGCCAAGAGCGATATCTCCTTTATGTAGTCGCACTAAGCCTTCTATATAGGTTGAATCTTGAAGTTTTAAATCTGTGAACTTATAATTATCTATTTTATTGTTTCCATCAAATACAATTCCATCTTCGGAGCTTATATACTGCTCTGGATTTTGTATAGCAAAGTCATTCCAATCAAAGTATGAACTAAATACCCTAAGATAAAGTACAGTATCTTCTATAGTTTGTGCGCTTACACTACCAAAACTTTTTATGAAATCTCCTAGATAATCTTGATCAAATGAGTATTCAAAAGTAGCCTCGCCATATTCGTTTGTAAGAGAATAATTCCAGAAATATGGAGCGTAATAGGAATCTATACCCTTAGATTGATATACTAAAGGTCTTCCAAACATCTTATCTGGTCCGAGACCAGGACCTTTAGAGGTATACAATTCTGTACCTAGCGACTCAAAATATGGATAGGCATCAAGCTCTTCAATAATTGCTCTATCGTTAAGGAATTGTGTAACACTCTTCGGAATAAATCCTAATTGCATCCATACAATTGAGTCATTAATTGGGGAATCTTGATAATCTGTTAATTTAAATGTAAATTCATAATCTTCACGCGAAAGAACATCGAGTTGAATTGGTGTGTACTCTTCTCCAGACTCTAGGGATTCTAATGGATTAGTATTGAATAAATATTCTCGACTCTCTATAAATTCTTGAGATACGACCATATCTTGAGTAACATAATCGACCATCTCAAGTTTAACTTGTTTTGGAATTGTTGTTATTTTAAATAATTCATACCATTCTGAACTTTCGGTATATGGATAGATATGATCGATAACAGGGTATGAATCGTATTGAATATGGTGCCAATCACCTTGAGAAATATCCCAGACTGATTCGGGTAAGTAGGTAATGTTCATATTAACCTCAGTCTTTCCTGACATGGGTAAGGCTAAGGAGCCGCCCATTAGAAATTGATTTTCATATTCGAAAAATCCTAAGTTGTCTATTGGGACTGTGTCGATAGGGACGTATTTACTTGTGGCAGCATCTTGTAATCCCAGTATTAAATTACTGGAAAGGTCTACTCTTTTAGTCAATGGGGCGTGGTATTGAATTTCAAAAATATCAAATAAATCAAAAGTACTTGAGCTTAGAATCTCGTTATATAAATCATAAAAATAAATTTTATAGCCGTTAGTGGGAATTTTATATTCGGCTGGATCAAAAGTATATTCAACTAATGGATCCTCTCGAGAAATAACCTTTATATGGGTTAAAACTGATGGTGATCGTTCTAAAATAACAGGACTATAGGTGAAATATGCAATTTTTATATCACCTGCGGGACCTGCATATGTTTCAATTTTTAAAACTCCGTTTCCATCTATACTCCAAGTATGATCTGCGGAATCAACTAACTGATATAATTCATTTCCAGCTTCTTTAACGTATATATTTTCTAAGCCAACAATTCCCAAATTAAAACTTGTTCCTTCTGTATATTGTGGACCATAAATATCTAAAGGTAAAGAAGTTGAAACTGTGTCATAGATTTCAAGGATCCTATCTATTGGGAATGTTTCAGTAAAATCGTCTTCAGTAATCCATTGGTCATTCATCATATCATACCTAGCAAATGGAATTTCAACTAGATTTTCTTCGTTGCTATGTCCATCCCCATCAAATGAGCTGTAGGATAATGGAGAGAGGGGTCTTCCTTTAACGACATTGTAAGAAATAAGCAGGTTTGTGTCATATCTCATCAAGTTGGCCGCATTAGTATTCCAGTAAATTGTTAGTAGGTAAGCGTTGTCGATGAAATTAATCTCAGGATCTTTATTTTGGTCTAGAATTGAATTGTCTTTGTTGCGGACCAAAATAC
>SDBS01002204.1_pt1 | contig 19575 bp, 24 predicted proteins | sample 2277091 | NCBI WGS metagenome assembly SDBS01 (sample SAMN10404972, study PRJNA504765) | marine sediment metagenome | isolation source: marine sediment core GS10_PC15, 163 cmbsf | place: Arctic Ocean: Southern Knipovich Ridge | collected 2010 | reverse complement strand
GCTCCAGCCGAGCAGGCGCCGCCGGTGTGGTCTGCTTGTCTGACCAGTCGTCCTTTGGCACTGTGCGGCTCATGCCGACACCCGCTGATACTTCCACCACGCCTGGCAGGTCCCTTCGCTGCTGACCATGCACGGACCGACCGGCTGGGCCGGGGTGCAAGCTGCGCCGAAAAGCGGGCATTCTGGCGGGTCTATCACGCCTCTTATGACGTCTCCGCAGAGGCAGCCGGGCATCTCGACCTCCGCCCCCGGCGACAGGCCGAACCGCTCGAAGGCGTCCCAGCGGCGGTAGATCGCCTTGAGGTTCAGCCCGCTGTGGTCGATCCGCCCCAGTCCGCGCCACGTGGCCGGACCCGGCTCGAACACCTGCTCTATCATCTCCTGGGCCCGACGATTGCCCTGGCCCGTTACCACCACCTTATAGGTGTTTTCCAGCGCCGGACGCCGCCTAGCCACCATTTCCGCCAGGTGAGCCAGGGCCAAGATGATCTGCACCGGCTCGAACCCAGCCACCACGCAGCCCTTGGCGAATCTGGCGACAACGGGCCGGTAGGCATCGCTGCCCACGATCACGCTGACGTGCCCGGGGCACAGAAATGCGTCGATCGCGACCTGCTCGTCTGCCAGCAGGGCCAGCATGGCCGGTACGATTCGCTTGTGCGCCGCCAAAACGCTGAAGTTCCGCACTTGGTCGCGGTGGGCACTGAGCACCACCTCGGCTGTCGCCGGGGCTGTGGTCTCGAACCCGACAGCCAGGAAAACTACCTCGGCGTCCGGGTTGTGCTGGGCCAGCTTCAGTGCGTCGCGGGCCGACAGCACTACCTCCACTCGTGCCCCGTTCGCTCGGGCCCGCTCCAGGTTGCCGTTCGCTCCCGGCACCCGCATCATGTCGCCGTACGTGGCCATGATCATGCCCTGCTGCCCAGCCAGTCGGACCGCTGCCTCAATGAACCCCTGTGAGGTCACACAGACCGGGCATCCCGGACCGCTTATCAGCTTGAGATTCGCCGGGAGCAACGAGCGGATGCCGTGGCGGAAGATGGCCACCGTATGCGTGCCGCAGACCTCCATGATGCGTATCGACCCGGCTACGGCCTGGGCGGCGGCGTGCAGGCGGTCCAGGCAGTCTTTGAGCGGTTCGGTCACTTGGGCTGGTCCTCGGCAGCCGGTTCGTCCCTGGCCAACTCCGCACCCGCTTCGGTCAGAATCTCCCAGGTCTCGGCTGCCTCCTGTGCGTCGATTTTGGCGATGGCAAAACCGGCATGGACCAGCACCCACTCGCCCGGCTCGATCGAGCCCACCAGCACGGTACAAACCTCCATACGATTGCCCTGCATCTGCACCAGGGCGGTGTCCTGATCGATGTGTTCAACCTGTGCGGGTAACGCCAGGCACATGGTTAACCCCTCAGTCAGCCGTCACGGCCAAGTTCGGTCGCACCGACACGGCTGGCGCTGCGCCCGCCTCTGCTGCCCGACCCGACCGACGCTAGCCGTTCGCCGCAAACCGCTCGTGCGTCAATTATATACCCGTTGTTCGCGGCCAGGCGCCAGATCTCTGGCCAGTGGTTCATCCATCCACCGCCGCCTTTATCGCCTCAGCCACCTCTTCGACAGCTTGTTTGACGCTGCCGGACATCTCCTGACCCAGCCGCAGGTTCTGCGGCTGAACGCCGAGGATGTAGATATCGGCATCGGTCTGGCTCTGCAGGTAGTCGATGAGCATGTTCGGCGAGATGTCATGTGTGCTCAGGCCGCACTCGGCTATCTCTTGCTTGGTCAGGATCTCATATTGACCGGGCGCCAGGCCCAGGTGCAAAGCGTCGACCAGCAAGATGGTATCCGGAGCTTCCCTGACCATCTGCCGCGTGAAATTCTCCGGTGCGGTCCCCGCGTCGATGCAAACGGCATTCACCTGCCCTGCCAGCTTTTGGATCAGGGCCGGTCCGAATCCGTCATCGGCCCGGAGCTCGTTGCCGATGCCCACAATGACCACCTTGCCCCGCAGCACTCTGCTAAGGTCGCCAGGCTGCATCTTAGCTGGTCGTAAGGGTGGTCTCGCGTCTACAGCGGGCACAGAGAATCTTCACCCGGTCCGAACGGCCCTTATCCTTCAGGGCAGAAACAAGATTTTCGTCGACTACCCCCAAACCCTTAAGGCGTGACAGATACAGGGTGGGGCTCGAATAGGTTAGCTCTCCCAGCTTTTCGGCTATCCATTTCAGGTGATCTTTGCAGGCCACCGGCGCTGAGCAGATCTCACACAGCTCCAGTGCCTTTTCGATTGTCTCGTAAGATTCCTTGGCCCGATCAAAGAACGAAAGTTCCCAATCGTTGCTGGCCTTGATCCCTTCATGGTCGGCAATGCAGGCGGCCTCGCATTGGCCGCAGAAAATGCAGGTGTCCGTGTAGTGGATCATGGTCCTGGTCGCTTCGCCGTCCTCGCCGCTCGAGTCCTGGTGGGCTATCGCCTCAACAGGGCAAACCTCCTCGCAGGCCAGACACCCCACGCACTTTTCCTCGTTGAACTTGGGCTGGCCCCTGAAGTTCGGATGGGGCGTGTGCGGCACCTTGGGGAACGCCGACGTATAGGGCCCAACTATCACCGCCTTTATCGCCTCTCTCAACTCTCTGAGCTTAGGGTATTTCATTTACATCCTCCGCATACTTATCGACTACGCTGCCTTCCCAGAGTTGTATCCCCGATCTGTATGCGCCTCTGGCGATAGCATGCGCGGAAACAGGAGCCGTCAGGAGCAAAAATATGATGCATAACAGGCATTTTACGCCGGCCGCCCCAAAGCCCAACATCAGGAAAGTACCGAACAGGATGCTGCAAGTGCCCAGGGTTACGCACTTGGTAGAGGCCTGTAGGCGATTGTACACGTCCGGCAGCCGCAACAGGCCCAGACAGCCAACCACGTCGAACGCCAGCCCCACCACGATGAAGATCATCCCCAGCGTATCACTCATCAAAACCCCTGCCTTCCAAATACTTGGACAACGCCAGAGCCCCTATAAAGCTCTGCAAGGCCCATGCTATACCGATATCTATGTACCAACTGCGACCTGTCGGGATGCACAGCAGGGCACACAAGCCGACCACCAATATTCCCAGTATGTCGATGGCGACGATTCTGTCCGGGGCCGTCGGTCCCAGCAGTATCCGGTACAGGCAGACAGCAGCGGCCAGCAGCACTACAAAAAGGCAGCGGCCGAAAAGCGGCACCAGGGGTAAATCCGGATAGAAGATAAGATCGCCCGGATACCACAAGATCGCAGCCAGGATACCCAGCATTACCAGAGCACCTATGAACCACCTGAGCGTTCTCATCTATTCGAATACCCTCTTCAAAATCTTCTCAAAACGATGCACGATCATCTCTGTTGCCTTATCAACGTCCGTAGTCTTAACGTCGATCCAATGGACGTACAGGAAGCCTTTATCCCGATCCACATCCACGCAGAGCGTGCCCGGCGTCAGGGTGATCGAATTGGCCAGAAACGTCAGACCGATGTCCGACTTCAGAGTCGTCTTGACCTTCACGATACCCGGATTCACCGCCACCGTCGGCCCAAGCACTCTGCGGGCCACATCTATGTTGGCCTTGAGGCATGCCCAGAGGAAGATTGGCACGTAGTACAGGAACCACAGATATCTCGTGGCCTGCAGTAACAGGTGCGGCCTTTGCACGAACAGATCGCCGGTCAGAAAAGCCACCAGGGCGGCGATTATGACCCCCACCGAGAGATGCTGAAGGTCCGCCTGCCCGCTCAGCAGGAACCATACGGCAAGGACCACCACGAAAAGTATGATCTTACGTTTCATCTGAGGCTCTCAGTTATTGAGATAGCGTAATCCTTGCCGATATACAGCGCGTCCCTGGCCCCACCGAGGAATACGTCCTGTACGGCCGGCAGAAGAAGAAGCCCGCCCGCCATGGCCAGCAAGGCCAAAACAACCATGGGTACTTGCATGGCCAGAGGCACTTCCAAAACGTCCTTCCACCTGTCCCGTAGCGGTCCCCAAAAGGCATGTCTCTGTAGCTTGAGGTAGTAACCCAGCGTAACCACGCTTACCAAGATGGCGATGACTGCCAGGGCATAATGGCCGCTCTGAATAGCGGCGAAAATGATGATCAACTTGCCCCAGAACCCGCCCAGCGGAGGTATGCCTGAAATCGACATGGCGCCGATCAGGCTGGTGGTGGCGGTGACCGGCATCCGGGCACTTAATCCACCCATCTCTTTGAGGTCCCTCGTGCCGGTGGAATACTCTATTGCCCCGGAGTTCAGGAACAAAAGGGCCTTGGAGACAGCGTGGTTGATCAGGTAAAGCAGGGCGCCCACCAAAGCCAGCGGGGTTGCTATCCCGATGGCAAAAACTATGTATCCTATCTGGCTGATACTGGAGTATGCCAGCATCCTCTTGATGTCGTCTTGCCCGATTGCCAGCAGGGCACCGGCCACCATGGATATAGTCCCCAGAACCAACAGAATATTCAGTATGGCCGGCTCTGCCCCCAGCACGTTGAAGAATATCCTCATCAGGGCATAAACGCCCAGCACTTTGATAAGCAGCCCGGAAAGCATGGCCGATATCGGAGCCGGAGCCGACGGGTGAGCATCGGGGAGCCAGGCGTGGAAGGGCATTACGGCAGCCTTGATGCCGAAACCCATCAAGAACAGGGCCGAGACGAACAGCACCGACTTGCTCGACCCATGGCCGGCCGCCAGGACCTGACCCATATCAGCCATATTCAGTGTGGAGGTCAGGCTGTACAAAAATGCGATGCCCAGCAGGATGAACAGCGAGCCCACCTCGCCTATCACCATATACTTGAAAGAGGCCTCCAGCTCCTCGTGCTCGATGCCGAACGCCACCAGGGCATAGCTGGCAATGGCCGCGATTTCCAGGAACACGAACAGGTTGAACAGGTCCCCCGTTATCAGCACCCCGTTCATGCCCGCCAACATGAGCAGGAACAGCGTGTAGAACTTCTCCTTGGCGGTGTACCTGACCATGTAGCTGATCGAAAAGATGGTGATCAGCAAGGTCGTCACGCTCACGGTGACCAGCATGAAAGCGGTCAGACCGTCCAGCACCATCGAGATGCCCACCGGCGGTACCCATCCCCCGACCTTATATACCTGGACACCCATCTGCCTGACTACGAATACGGCATAGATGGAAAGGGCGACCAGCAGCACTGCCGAGATATTGGCTATGGCATCAGCCAGGCCCTTTACCTTCTTACCAAGCAAAGAGGTAAGAAACGCGCCGGCCAGCGGGATAACGACGAATAACGGAATAATGGTCAACCTCTGAGTCTCCTTATCTTGGTGATATCAAAGGTTCCATATCTGTCATAAAGCCGCACCGCGATGGCGACCATTAAGGCGGTGGTTGCCAAACCGATAACGATCGCCGTCAGCACCAGGGCCTGCGGTAGGGGATCAACCATATTGGTTATTTCCTGCGACTGGTCCAGGATCGGGGCCCGCCCCTCGGCGCGGTAGCCGAACAGGATAAAGATCAGATTGACGCCGTACTCCATAATTATGATGCCTACCACAATCTTTATCAGGTTTCTCTTGACCAGGACGCAGTAAAGTCCAACGCCCAGAAGCACCAGAGATAACAGGTAAATCATTATTCTGTTTCCTTTGACCCTATCTTCAACAGTACCAAAGCTACGAAAATGGCGAACAGCCCGGCTCCCACCTTAAACGAGATGGCTATGTTGTATAAAGGAATAGTTCCGGCGCTGAACAATTCAAACGGCGTGCCCTTGTTTGCAAAAAAGTTCGAAAAGAAATACCCGGTGGCAAAGCCGATTACCCCGATACAAAGGAACATGAGAGCCCCGATGCTCTCAAATAAGCTGGCCACCGACTCGGATACCTTCTTGAGAGCGACATCCCTGCCAAAGGCCAACATCAGATGAATAAACGACAAGGCAATGATCAGACCGCCGGCAAAACCTCCGCCGGGGCTCAGGTGCCCGTGCAGCACGATGTAGATGCCGTACAGCAGAATCAACCCCACCGTTAGCCTGGTCACCGTCTTGACGATCAACGTCATGCCTTTGCCGGTCTCAGCCATTTTGCTCAGTTGCCTCGCCTTTTTTCCTGCGTCCAACGTGCCGCAAAACCGCCAGCGCGCCTATCACCGCCGTGAACAGCACAGTGGCCTCGCCCAAGGTGTCATAAGCACGAAAGTCCAAAATCACCGCCGCCACCAGGTTTGTGGCGCCCGTTGTTTCTTGTCCGGTCTGGATGTAAGTCTCGGCCACCCTCATCAAGGGCTTGCCAAAGACCGGCAGCTCAGCCACTGCCACGTACGCCGATACCAGCAAGGCAGCGATGAACACCAGACACAAGAGCCCCGTCACGACCCCACGGACGTCCCTCGTTGAGGGAATGTCTCTCTTCACCGTGGCCCTGATCAAGATGATGACACAAATAATTTCGACTACCAACTGTGTAAGCGCCAAATCGGGAGCCTTCAGCAGCAGAAATACTATCGACAGACCCAGCCCCGCAGCTCCTACCGCAATGACCGAGGAGAGCAGGTCCTTTATCTGAACTGCAACAACGGCGGCCGCGATTGTGAATACCAGGACAAGATATAACGCAAGCATGGCTTACCTCATCAAGACGAAAAGCAGCACCACCGTTGCCAGCAGCATCCACAGCAGATAGGTGGTCAATACACCGGTGTGCACCAGGCGCAGAATCTTGGTGAAAAACGCGCACAAACCCTTAGCCCATTCATAAATGTCAAAGACACGCCTATGCGCCAGTTCGTAGATCCCGTGCAAAACGGGCAGGTCCCTTATCGTGTCGTAAAAGTCCACACCGGAGGTCCGCATGTCCGGATGTTGCTCCAGGACCTCTCCGCCAATGAACGCATCAACTTCTCTTTGCGTAGTCTTGACCTTGGCCAGCAGATAAATAACCACCCCTATTACGATACCGACCAGGATCAACAAGGTGGCCAGAGTCGCCCCCCATGTCCCCGTGTAAGCGATATGGCCCTCGACGCTGGGGGCGATGAAGCGCCTTATCGGAATTTGAAAGGCAAAAACGCCGAAGATAACGCATAAGGTCGCCAGTACCACCGACGGAGCCCACATGGAAAAACCGACCTCTTTGGTCTCTCTCTTGCCTTGCGCGGGTTGCCCCAGGAACACCGCGTGCGTCAATTTCATGAAACTGGCCAGCGTCAGAGCACTGCCGAACAGGGCCGCTACCAGCCATACGATCCAAAGGTGGCCACCGTTCTTGCCCACCTCAATCACCCCCTGGTAAACCATCCACTTGGAGGCGAAACCGTTAAACGGCGGTACGCCCGATATGGCAAACGAGCCCACCAGGAACGCAACAAAGGTAAAGGGCATGGCCTTAGCAAAGCCCCCCAGCTTCCGCAAATCAGTCGTGCCGGCTCGCTTTTCTACCGCGCCAGCCGACAAAAACAGACACGACTTATACAGCGCGTGGTTCAGCATGTGGAACAACGCCCCGGCGATGCCCACCGGGTTACCCGTTCCGATGCCCAGCACCATATACCCAACCTGGCTGACAGCGTGATAACCCAACAGTCGCTTCATATCATGCTGCACCAGGGCCATCATTACCGCTGCCACGATCGTAAAGCTGCCCACCGCCATCAGGAAAGTATTCATGCCTGCGTTCATCTGGAACATGCCCAGCGATATCCTGACCAGGAAATATATCCCCAGAAGTTTGTCCAGTGACGCCGGCAGATACGCGGTTACCGGCGTGGGCGCATCTTCGGCCGTATCCGGAACCCACGTGTGCAGGGGCATGGCCCCGGCCTTGGCGAACGCCCCAGCCGCCAGACACAGATAGGCCCAGGTCGCCAGCGGCGTCTCCAGCGAGATGCTAATGCTATCCATCTGGAGCGTACCGGTGATCCGCCACACCAAAGCCAATCCCAAAAGCATAAGGGCGTCTGCCGCACCGATGATGATGAACGTCTTCTTGGCCGTTGCCGCAGTGCGCTTCCGATCGCCGAAGCCGATCAGCAGATACAGCGTCAGCGCCAGAATCCCCCAAAAAACCATGAACAGAACTAGGTTATTCGAGAACACCGCTCCCAGCGAGGCGACGAACGTGAGGATGATGTAAGAATAATAACGGACCAGCCCCGCCTTGTTCCGCATAAACCCGGCCGAGTACAGAATGATCAGCAGCGAGAAGATGCCCACAAATGTCGCCACAAATGTGGACAGATTATCAAAGCGCAACAACGGTGATTCTAACATCCCAGTTTTTCCCTTATCTTGGCAGTCTTTTCCCGCGAGAGTCTGACCAGGTCCTGACCGTTAAAGAGCTTCTTCCCCTTTGTATCCCGAACCGCCATCCTCTCGGTGCAGCAATAGCACGGGTCGATACCCGCCAGGATGATCGTCGCGTCTGAGAGCGTTTCACCCACAATAGTGGCCTTATACGTGGGAAGGTTCATAAACGTCGGCGCCCTCACCTTGTGACGGACCGGGCGATTGGTCCCGTCGCTCCTTACATAGTGGAACGTCTCTCCTCGCGGAGCCTCGATGTGCCCGATACCCTCTCCGGGCGGGATATTCTCTATGTTCAGGTCTATCTCGCCCTCGGGCAGGTCGCCCAGGCACTGCTTCATAATCTTGATCGACTCGAAGGTTTCCAGTATTCTGACCACCGCCTTATCGAACACGTCGCCGTTCTGGGTGACGATCATATCCCACTCAACTCTGTCGTAAACACCGTAAGGTGAGTCTTTACGTACATCCCTCGCCACACCCGAAGCCCGGGAGGTTGGGCCCAGCGCGCTGTAGTTTATGGCGTCCTCTTTCGACAGAACGCCCACGCCTTTCAGTCGGGCGTGCAGCACCGGGTCGTCCAGAATGGCGTTCTTGAGCATTTCCAGTGTGGGGACGATCGAATCTAACTTCTTGATTACTCCCGGTATATCTTCGGACTTGATATCCCTCCTCACCCCGCCGGGCTTGAACATGGCGTAGTTGTTTCTGTTGCCCGATAGAATCTCCATCACGTCCAGCACTTCTTCTCGAAGCTTCCAGACCCACATATAGACCGTGTTGTATCCGAGAAAATGCCCCGCCAGCCCCAACCACAACAGGTGCGAGTGTATTCTCTCGCCCTCGGCAATTATGGTTCTGATATACTTGGCCCGCTCCGGCACTTCCAGACAGGCGATGTCCTCCACCGCCCTGGTGTAGGCAAACGGGTGGCTGGTCGAACAAATCCCGCAGATCCGCTCTATCACAAACGTGGACTGGTCGAAGGTCTTCATCTCCGAGAGCTTTTCTATCCCTCGGTGGTTGTACCCCATTCGCACATCGATGCCCACCACCTTCTCGCCCTCAACGGTGAGCGTGAAAAACTCCGGCTCTTCCTGAAGCGGGTGATATGGGCCTATAGGAATTATCGTCTTTGCCACAACAGGCGAACTCCCAAATTACATCTCGCAACTTACCTCTTCACGCTTGCCTATACGCCTCGGCCCCTGATAGCGCTCTTGTCCCATTCCTCATAATCTGCCCTCAGCGGATATACACTTTCGGGCCAGTCATCCGGCAGCAGCAGCCTTCGCAGGTCGGGGTGGCCCTTAAAGTCCACGCCCAACAGCTCATGTATCTCCCGCTCGATCCAGTTGGCCGCCTCGAATACCGGAGCCAGCGAGTCTATCCGCGGGTCCGACCTGTCCAACTTGACCCGCAGCGAGATCAAAAGGTTTATGTCCTCCATGATGAAGTGATACAGAATCTCGATGCATTCTCTGGTATCCACGCCCGAAGCGATGCTGAATCTGGCCCCCACAACCCTGAACATATACCGGGCGATCTTAACTATCGATTCGGGCTTGATCTCGATATAGATCCTCTTGGGCGACTTGTCGAAAACCTCGACGATATCGCCCTTGAATCGGCCGGTCAGATCTTTAAGCACATCGTCTCGCGTCATTGCCTCTTCTTCTCTTACGCGCCTCGGACCTTTTGTATCAACTTGACCACGCCGGCGATGATCGCTTCCGGCTTGGGCGGACATCCGGGAATGTAAACATCCACCGGGATAATCTTATCCAGAGGCAGCGGGCAGTTATAGCTGTGAATGAACATGCCTCTCGACAAAGAGCACTCCCCTATCGCTACCACCAGGCAGGGCTTGGGCGTCTGCTCGTAAAGCCGTTTTACCCGCTCCGCCGACATCCGATTGCACGAGCCGGTAACCAGCAGCACGTCGGCGTGCCTGATGCTGCCGACCAGAAGCATTCCGAACCTCTCGATATCAAACCGCGGCGTCAGGCAGTCCAATATCTCGATATCACAGTTATTGCAGCTTCCGCTGGACAGGTGAAACACCCACGGAGACTTAAGTAGTGCTTTGAGTTTTATGCCCATGACCAGTTCTTTTTCCCAAAACCCGGTGCTGCAACTACCATCCCAGCACTACGAGAATTACGCTTATAACCGCCAAAACGGTCACCGGCCCCCAGAAAAACCTGACCGCCTGGTCGATCCTTACTCGCGGGTTGGTGTTCCGTATCACCGTAACCAAAGCCACCAGCCCCACATATTTCAATACGCTGGTCAGAATACCAACCCCGTCGAACCGCAGACCGCCCATAAACAGGATTATCAAGAAAAAGGGCAGCGCGAACAGCAGCATGTTCTTCATCAGCCGGTATAAAGCCAACCCCGCCCCGGAGTACTCTATCAGCGGACCCCCAACGATCTCCGTCTCCGCTTCAGGCATATCAAAAGGAACCAGCGCCAACTTGGCCTGCATACACAGAATCACCACGATCAAAGCCAGCACGCCCGACAGGCTCAGCGCCACAGCCCCGTTCTGCACCTGCCAGTTTATAATCTCGCCCAGCCTTAACGAAAAACCGCACTTTATCACCGGCACCAGCACCGCCAGCACAAAGGGCAGCTCATAGCTCAATACCAGCTTCATCTCCCGCGAAGCCCCCAGGCTGGCCAGCGGGTTCCGCGAGGCAAAACCGCCCATCATGATGCTTATGGACGGAATAGCCAGCAGGTACACTACAACTATCACGTCCCCCAGGAAGGTCTCTTGCGTCCTTATGTTGTTTACCCATAGCAGGGCCGACACCACGATCACGCTTGCCAGACCCACCACCGGCGCCGCCAGAAAAGTGATCTTTGATGCCCCAGCCGGAATCAGCGTCTCTTTGCCCAGCAGCTTTACAATATCTATTGCCGGCTGCAAAAGCGGCGGACCCACCCGGTATTGCACCCGGGCCGTGACCTTTCTATCCACCCAACTGGCCACCAGCCCCAGCACTGCCGTCAGCAGGAATCCGTAAACCACCAGATACAATACGTAGATCATGCCTTTTCTCTATCCCAATGTGTCGAATGGACCATCAGGTTATCGCCTACCAGAAACGTGTTCTCGTCCAGTTCGCCGACCTCTTCCTTCAGGCTCAAAGCCCCGTATGGACAGGTCTTGATGCACAGCGGCTCATTCTCCCGGTCCCTCCTGCCCAGACAAAAATCGCAGTTATGAATCAACAGCGGAACCAGTTCCGGGTAGATCGCACCGTAAGGACAGGCATGCGAACAGGACCGGCAACTGATGCAGCGCATATTGTGCCGCATCAGCAGCTTGTCTTTATTCTCCTGCTGCGCCAGCGCCTCCACCGGGCATGCACCAACGCAATGCGGCTCTTCACATCTGCGACAGACCAGATAATACGTCGCCAGCTCCGCCACCGAGATGATCCCGTTATTCCCCGGGTGATAGTGGTAGCTGCACTGGATCACGCAGTCCTTGCATTCGCCCGTGGCGCACACATCAAGGTCCACGAACAGTCTCGCGCCTTGGCCCGTGGTAGGAGCAACCTCTATTTCCTGCTGATGAATCTGTTCCGCGCTCGTACTCATGCTAGTCCCAGATATTGGGGAATGTCTTTATCTTGTCGTAACTGAACACCGGCCCGTCCGTGCAGGCATAATACGTCCCTATTCGACAATGCCCGCACTTGCCAATACCGCAAGACATATTCTTTTCCATCGAAAGATAAATGTTCTGCTCCCTAAAGCCCATCTCCAGCAGCTTAAGGGTGGCGAACTTCATCATGATCGGCGGACCGCACACCACCCCGATCCCGCTGGCGTAGTCCATCTCCACGTCGTCCAGAATCGTCGTCACCACGCCCACGCTGCCCGTCCACTCGCTATCCGCTTGGTCCACCGTAAGCTTCAAATTCAGGTCGCCCCGCTGCGCCCATTGCTCCGTTTCGCTCCGATAGACCAGTTCCTTGGGCTCTCGACAGCCGCCCCTGAAAAACAGGTTCGTGATCTGGTCGCGGATATCAAACAACGAATACATCAGGCTGCGGATAGGGGCAAAACCGCAACCGCCCCCGACCACCAATACCTCTTTGCCCTTAAACTCCTCCAGCGGATAACCCGTACCGAACGGACCTCTCAGCCCAACCGTGTCGCCCGCCTCCAGCTCGTGAATCTTCTCGGTGACCTTCCCCACCTTCATTACCGTCACTTCCATCTCGTCCTTGATCGCTGGCCTCGACGAGGGAGTAAACGGCGCTTCGCCGACTCCCGGAACCGTCAGCTCGATGAATTGACCGGTGACGAAGGCTATCGGCTCGCTCGGCCTGAGCCTCAGCGTCTTTATGCTCGGGGTCTCCGGCGTTACCTCGAGCACCTTTGTTTCAATAGGCCGGTAGGGATTATTGCCGTTATCCATCAGTCAACAACCTCTTGAGCACCTTTCGTATATCTATCTTTGCCGGACAGGCTGATATGCACCGGCCACATCCTGTGCAGGCATACACGTCAGCTATCTTGGGGAAGAAATCGAACTTCTTCTCAAACCTGTTCCTCAGCCGCATCCAGAGTTCAGGCCGGGGATTATCACCACCCGCCACACGAGCAAAATCCTTTATCATGCACGAGTCCCAGATGCGCAATCGCGCCATGCGCTGCTCGTCCTTCTGGTCGTACAGAAGAAAACAATGGCAGGTCGGGCAGATAGCGTTACAGGCTCCGCACTCCACACAGGTCTTGGCCTCGTCCGCCCACAGATCCGAACCGTACTTACGCTCGATCATGCCCTCATACTGATCCTGATGCGGCACCTCGTTGTCGGCGATGTTCTTTTCGACCTCTCGCGCTACGCGGGCTCTCTGTTCATCTCTGGCCGAAGTGGATGCCTCCCCGGCCTCCTCGAACAGCGAGCGATTGGCATCGATAACAGCCCGCCCTCTGTCCGAACCCGCCTCAACGGCAAAGCCCCCATTCACCTCCGACAGATTGATGTCAAAATCCGCCCGCGGATGGGGCTCCACCCCCATCGCCAGACAGAAACAAGTGTCGATCGCGCAGGTGCAGTCCGCCGAAATAATCAGATTCTCCCGCCGGGCCCTCACGTACAGCGGATCAGCCGAATCCGCGTCCTTAAACACGTGATCCTGCACCGCAAAACCCTTCAGGTCGCACGCCTTTACCCCGACTATCGCCCAGGGCTTCCCGCCCGACTGTGGCACCTCAGCCTTGAAACCGTCAGCCACCACCTCCCTCGCCCGCGCGAAGAAAGCCTTCAGCGGCTCGAACGCCCTGACCTCGCCGATGACCACATCGGGGCACCGGCCGGCATATTCCCGGTAGAAGCGCTGATCGCCCTTCTTAACGGGAACGTATACCTTAAAATCGTTCCTCAACTTATCGAGCAACGCAAAAAGATTGCCCGTCGAAATGTACCGCTTGTTGTCGTTGTTTGTGCTCATATATGTACTTACTCTGTGTTCGTCCCTGCTTTGTCTCCCCTGTTAACCAGAAAATAGGAGAGCGTTTCCAGTTCGCCGGATAGGTCTACGTCCCTTACTTTGACGTTTTCCGGGACCGTCAGCGCGACCGGGGCGAAATTCAGAATACATGCCACCCCCGCTTCGGTCAGTTTGTCCGCTACCTCTTGGGCGGCTGTCGCCGGAACGGCTATGATACCGATCGACACCTTCTTCTCTGCAATCACCTCGCCCAGCCGGTCCACCGACTGAATGGTGACGTTCTTGATCTGCTTACCCAGCCTTTTCTTGTCCGAGTCCAGTGCCGCCACAATCACTAATCCACGCTCTGCAAATCCCGGATAAGCCATAAGGGCCGAACCCAAATGACCCGCCCCCACAACCGCAACATTCCACGTCCTGTCCTTGCCAAGTATCTTCTCCAGCTCAGCCTTAAGCTTGCCGGTGTCATAACCCGACCCGCTCACGCCGAACTGACCAAAGTGCGCCAGATCCTTTCTGACCTGTGCGTCACTTAAATTGACCCGCTCGCCCAACTCCGCCGACGATATCGTGCGAATATTGATCTTCGCTAACTCTGTGATCTCCCGCAGATACACAAAAAGACGCGAGATGGTTCCTTCCGGCACTTTCTTGCTTTTCATCTCTTCGTTCGCGTGCCCGCTCAACGCCGGCCTCGGCTACCGTCCCTCCCGTCTTGTACCAATTATCACAGACTTCGTGCCGTTTGTCACGAGCGATAATAAAAAAAAACGTCCGGTAAGACAATTCTCGGCCCTACCCAACATTGCTGCCCCACCCCTGCCGGGCATGGGTAACATACGGGTAACAACCGCCCAAAACCCGGAAAAACCCATCGGCCGGACACCCCTCCAGCCCCTGAAACGCGACCAAATGCCGGGGGGCTATTACCTGCGGCCCTCTGGGCTGGTATGATGCTGCCCTGCCGGCAGCCCCGCCTGCCCACTGGTACGGGCTATTTGCCGCACCTACGATGCTGCCCTGCTGGCAGCGGCGCCTGCCACTGGTAGGGGTTGTTTGTCGCACATGTGGATATATGGGGGGTGAGGTGGTGGCTATGTGTCCTAGGACGGTATGGCTGTTGGCTACGGTGGCAGTAATGGCGGTTTGCGGCCAGGCGCCGGCCGGGGTCGGCGATCCCCAAATCATGACCGACCATCCCTACTTCGGCGGCGAGTTGTCCTGCTCCACCATGCGGCGGACTATCGAGACCGCCTACAGGCAGTATCGCCACCGGACGGGACTTGACGTGGTCTCGGCCCAGGACAAGGCGTTGGCGCTGTGGTACTGGCGAAATACCCACTTTTGGCACACTGAAGACGCCTATTTGGACTATTGGGGAACCGGCTTCGGCGACGGCCAGGCCCCCAGCGGCGGCGACATGTTTCCTAGGGAGTACTGGCTGGGGCTTTTCTCACAGGGCTCGGCGCTATGTGGGGCGGCCCACGCCCAGTTTTCAGCGCTGATGCAGGCGGCCCTCGGGCCGGGCACAGCCCGGGTGGTGGGGGTCAGCGGGCACAACAGTCACGAGGTGTGGCTGACCGGTGGCGCCTACGGGGACGGACGCTGGGCGGTGCTGGACGCCGACATGTCCATAGTCGTCTTCGACGAGCAGGGCGGTCGCCTGTGCTCGCTTACCGAGGTGATAGCCAAGCCAAAGCTGGCCGATCCCGGTTTTAAGCCCGAGCGCCAGCACGGCTGGCCGCTGTCAGGTGTCAGCGCCAACGGGGCCAGCGGCACCCTGACGAAGTTTAACACAGCCGAGTACAACGCCGGCTATCTCGGTGCCCCGCCAATTCTGTATTTGCCGGACGGTACGACCTTTCGCCGCTATCCACAGCCCGGCCTGGGGGGCAAGACCTACTGCTTTTGGGGGGTGAACTACAACAAGGGCGGCGTGGCCGGGCCGGCGCGTGACCGGACGTGGACGCGCGACCCGGAGCGGATGTATCAAGGCCCGCGCCTGGCCATCGAGCTGACCGGGCCCATCATGCGCTACGGCAACGGGGTGTTTACCTACCGCGGCGACTTCGCCGGCGGCGGATATAAGCAGGCCATAGTAGACGAATCGCCGCGGCACGTGACCATCGAGTTCAGCTCGCCTTATCTGATTGCCTGCACGCCGGCGGACAATAGCAAGTGGGGTGTGTTCAAGCCCGGGGCGACAAACGGACTGATCCTGACCGGCAGGGCTGAGTGCCCGGTCGCTGTCAGCATCGACTGGGGCAAGAGCTGGACCGACTGCGGGCGATTCGGCAACGGGATGGATCTGACCGACCTGGTAAAGGGCCGACGCCAGTACCTGCTGCGTTTGGGTGCGCCGGCTTCGAAGTTGGCCGGGAGCGGTCTGGTGATTCGAACGGTGGTGCACATCGGTTCGGCTGTTTTCCCACATCTTAAATCGGGTGGTTCGCGCGTGACTTGCCTGGTCGGCGGGTACGGCCTCAAATCGGTCGGGCCTTTCATTGATCAAGTTCGCGCTGCTGTGGCTGAGGGCAAGCTTGATAAGGACAGTCGGGTGGTCATGCGAGTTGCGACGCCACGGGGCGAAAGAATAGCCGCCGTTCACGCCGCCGCCCATGTCAGATCAGGCGTTCCGCCCAACCCCGACGTCCGCTATCAGATCGAGCTGTCCACCGACAACGGCAAGACCTGGGCCGACGTGGTCAAGGACTGGAAGGTGGTCCGCCGCCCGGTGGAGCCTAAGGATTTCTGGTCGCAGGGGTTTGTCTGGGGCTCAGTCAAGCTAAGCCGGACCGCAGGGCCCGAGGCGCTGGTCCGCTTCAGCAACGATGGTGATATTACCTACGGCCGTTGCGAAGTGCACTTGGTTTATGTCACTAAACAGCCGCAGCCGTTGACGGTGCGCTATTGTTGGGAAGATAAGGCGGGCTCTCATATTGCGGAGCGTAGTTATACTAAAGTAGGGAACCCCGACTGGTCATGGGTGGTGCCTACGGGAGAAGAGACGGTTACCAAGTGGGTTGAATTAAGCCCGGCCGAACCATCGAGCCAATAGTGTAACACACAGCGGGCGATGGGATGCGGACCGACGACGTCCAGCTTGGGAAGTCCTTCAATGGATATCAACTAATCGCACGCGTCAATCTCCGCTATCCAAGGTATCCGCTTAAACCGCCCGAGGATCGATCCTGGCGTTCAATAAGGGGGCCTACATAGGACAAGGCTTAAATGCTTGGGGTTGTTTAGAACCCGCATGACGCTCGAACACCTCTTAGTGCGAATCATCCCGTAGTCGCTGTTGAGCGGACGAGCGGAACAGGTTACTGGCGGCGTTGCTTCGCTTGCCGCTGGCGCTTTCTTAGAACGTATGCATCACTTGCCCCCAAGGTCGCCAGCCTTGGGGCGCAGGTGGATGCAATTGTTGGCGACATCGGGGAGTCCACAATCGAATCGGCGATACCCGAATGCTTCGAAGTCGTCCGCTGCGTATTCCCATACCAGCTTCTCGTCTTCCATTGTGAAGTGGTCGAAGAAGTCGCCTTGGGCAGGACGGTAGCCGCCGGCGTTGTTGTGGGGCAGCGGCGGGATGTTATCCCCGTCGACAAATGGTAACTCCGCAAGAGCCTGGGGAAGACGCTCGAAGTACAGAACCAGCGACAGGCCCGCGCGCTGCACAAAGTTCTTCTGGTTCATCTCGTTGCCACCTGCATCCTTCAGGCGAATCGGGCGCTGCATCCCCTCGGCGAAGTCCTTGGGCTGGGGTGGATCGTGGTCGTACTTGATGACCGGCTCGAAGAACCATCCGCTGGTAGCCCTTTCGTATGGGTTTCTGACAATGGTGAACACGAAATAGTCTCGGAATTCTTCCGGGACGTCCCAGTCATGATGGCCGCCTACGTTTTCGCTCTGGTAGTTGTCCTTCAGCCACTGGAACATGGATTTGGAGCCCGTCCGGGGTATTCCGATGTAAGCGTATTTCAACGCCCTCGATACGTGCATCTGAAGTCTCCAACATTCAGGCTCAGCGGCGCAGCTAGTCTGCGTCCCCTGCAGTGTCTGGTTCGGCTTCTGCAGGTTCATTCGGGCCGATAGAGTACCTCGCTCACTGACAGCTCATGGTGAATGCGGCTGATGGTCTGCACATGCTGGGATGTCCCGTGTGCCAGCATCAGACCGACACTGTACCAAGATCGGCCTCGTGACCGCAATTACAGACGGCGGATGTGGCCCGTAACCTCGTTCTTGTCCATCGATCCGGGCACTATCGCCCTGCTGGCTCCCGGAAGGTGTGGCCGTTGGATTGGGCTTTCAGGCGAGCAACTCTACCTGCTGGGGGGACCTGCGTCGTGCGGCCTCCGAAGCGCCAAGCCGATAGCCATCGCGAACACGCCGAACATCACCGTCAGCGTGATGATTTTGTCCTTCGGCAAGGGGTCCAGGTCCAACTGGGAGAGTATGTTCAGGAACGAACCGGCCGTATAGTCGCCCATCGCGAGGAAGGCGACGGGGACATACGTCGCCCACCGTCTTCGGCGCAGGTACAGATACAAGAGCATCATAGCGCCGTAGGGCCATGCGGCCAGAACCGCGCGCGGGGCACCGGCCTCGCTGGCGACGAAGTAGCCCCCGATGCCGACAACGTAGACGGCCGCACCGAGCCAAAGCTGCCGGGGCCTACCTGACTCGCCCTTGGCGAAGAAACACGTCCGGGCAGGCAGCATGGCGCCGAGGATCATGAGCACAGCCATGGCCAGCACAAAACCCACGAAGTAGTCCCAGTGCGCATGTTCAGGGTTCAGGCTCAGGAACCCCCAAGCGCCGGCTGGGACCCATATCACAAGAAAGATCACGCGGGTTGGGGTGCTCAGCCAGGATGCCTCGCGCGCCCGTGGGAACAGCGCGCTGACCAATGCGATGGGAAAGACGACAGCATGCAGCGCGTGCCATGTGGTGATGATCACCGCCCAAGCCACGTGAAGCCTACCAAGTCTGAAGCCGTCGTGAGCCTCCATGCCGCTGCCGGGCAGGCCGGTGAATAGCGTCTTGGCAATGATCCCTTCATTGAACAGCGAATACGCCAATCCCATAAGAAACAGCCCACCCAAGCCCACACGGTAACGTGCGGCGATTTCGCGGATGAACAGCACAGGTACGCTGTAGGCCAGAAACTGCATGAAGAACCCTATTGGATTCAACAGCTCGCCAGGTCCCATGTTGGTCGAAAACAATTCGGTGAGAACCGGCGTGATGAATGCAAGCGTAAGCGTGGCCTTGATCCTATCGCTCACCATGTGGTTTCCTGTTGCGAGTAAGCCGGTATTTTCCATATCAGCTTACCCGGCTACGCCGCCGGGCCGCATTCGGTCATTGTACAGCCCGCCCTCCCTCGTTGTGCCTACCCCGTTGTCACGGTTTCTTCGGTCGTGAAGGCTAAGGCGGGCTTTTCCCTCAGGCACGAACGGGCCACCTCAGCCCCGTTTTTCGTGCTGTGCGCACAACATCGCTCTGGATTATCGCAGCGGGAGCAAGATTGAGTGTCATTGCGGGGCATCATGAAGGTGCCATGCTCTCCACGGCACGCAGTCGGTGGATGCGGTCCAGGACCGCTGCGAGCAACTCACGCGGCACCGCAACCTATTCATAGAAGTATCGCCATCAGACTGCTATGACGCTCGAATACCTGCTTGCCGATCTGATCACCGGCCACTTCCGGGAGACCCTCTTGCCGGACTTCGTCCTGGCTTTCGCGTTCTTTGCGTGCTCCTAATC
>SDBS01002203.1_pt1 | contig 19578 bp, 9 predicted proteins | sample 2277091 | NCBI WGS metagenome assembly SDBS01 (sample SAMN10404972, study PRJNA504765) | marine sediment metagenome | isolation source: marine sediment core GS10_PC15, 163 cmbsf | place: Arctic Ocean: Southern Knipovich Ridge | collected 2010 | reverse complement strand
ATTACCTCCAGGGTATTGGCCAGGGCGTCGAAATCCCCCGCCTCCACCTCACTCAGTGACCACTTTGCCGTCTGAAAGCTGCGGAAATTATCGGTTACCTTAATGTCAAGTTGCTTCAGACTCCCATAAGCCAGGATAAGCTGTTCAAATGATTTAACCTGGCCATTCGCATCCTTTTCTGTTATGCTGAATTTGGCTGTGGGCACATGGAAGCTGGCACTCCCATTTGAATTACCTGTATAATGGACCTTGCTGCCGTTCATGGTAAAAGGGATCTCATATATGCCATTCTCCAGGGAGGGATCAACGCGGAAAAGGAAGACAAAATAGGCTCGCCTGGTAGGCTGCAGCAGGTTAAGGGTATTTCCCATTTTTACCAGCACCTCGCCTTCCGGCTGGTTAAACCGCCAGCCTGTCGTAAAGGTTCCCGGCTGGTCTCCCGGAATGATATTGCCGGACCCGTCCACATGTGATGGGACCAATGGCCTGGGATAAGCCACATAGCTCATTTCCAGGGTGGTTCCTCCGAGTTCAACAGGGATCACAGGATTTACCATGGTATTGATCCAGTTGTCATCGGTACCGTTCATGACTTCCACCCGTACCTCGAGGAAAGTCCCCTGGGCCTGCCTCGGATAACCTGTAAGATCAGAATTTCCAGGATCGGCATTTGGGATCAGGGTAATTGAATGCTGGTCGTAATCCGGGTCCAGCACCGCCGGCATGGAGATCACCGGTTCGATGAGGCTGCAGGGATCTTTTGCCCCAACAAATGTCGTCACGGTTGCTTCACCATACCCGTAGGATACATGGTATGGATCAAATTTCACGTTGAAATTATGCGGTTCATTCTCATCCTCAATGACATGTTTGATACAGACCGTGTCGACACCTATCTTGATGATGGATGGACTGACAGATGAGGTCAGGGTGTAATCCAGTCCCTGTGCATACCCGGATAAAACATGTGAGAAGATCACCCATGGTGAGCCGCCAAAGATCTCTTCAACGACAAGGATACCTCCCTTGCTGATCTCAATGGGACCTTCCCGGCCTTCACCGGTATAATTTGCATGGATCTGTATATGTGTTTTTCCGAGTGTCTCGAAATAATCATCTCCGTAAGTCTGGTCTTCCCCTCCATACCAGCCTGAGCTGACCGTCCCGTAAATATCGTCGACAAATGGAACCGCAGGATAGGCCAGCCAGTCCTCCCCGTCATCCAGCATAAAGGCATCATGCAGGAAACCTGTCTGAGACTGGAAACGGTCACCCCGGTCATCTATCCAGTCATCAATTCCGTCAAAGTTATCATCATCCAGGGCAGGAGGGATAAGCAGTTGGGGAATGTATACATGATACTGGAAGGGATCCTCCCAGATCTCCACTACGTTCCCTGTATTGGGATTGTCTATCCATTTGCTGAATGGTTTCCCGTCTATATTCACGATGGAATCAATATTGTAACTTCCATCCGGATTTCTGGGAAGGCGGATCTTGTAGCCGCCGAGTCCTTTCGGTATATCATAAATAAAATACCCGAATACCCCGTCCCCGAGTGATTCAACCCCTTCTTCGGCATGTGAGGGGTCATTGTAATCCACATCATACCCTACGTTCCGGATCCAGTAATAGGTATATTCCGTAGATGCATCCATGTCAAAGACAAGGTGTGCCTTACCATTTTCCGGCAGATATTTCACAATACTGCCCAGCGAATCATAGATGGTATAGTTGTTTGACAGGTACTCGAACTGCAAGGGATTGGGAAGAGGTGCATAATAGGTGTAGGTGGTCCGGATTGGCGTCACCCTCTCCTCATCAAATATGGTGGTGTAATCAACCTTCGAATACAAAGACTGGGTTGGTGTGGGGTTGCGCATATCGATCTCTTCCCCACCCATGGAAAGCACGGCGATAAATTCCTGGCATGGCTGTGGTACCGTACCCCATACCGAATCGGTTGGCAAGGGTTTGTAAGAGCTGCTGGCCGTATCGATGAATGCAAATCCTTCGTAATTATTGATCTTTTGCTGAACAAGCTGCTTCCATATGACATCACCGTTCCCATCCCTCAGCATCCAGTGGGTCCAGGCAGTATCGTTCAGGTCAGCAGTGTTGATATCAGGGGTATTTGGATAAAACATGCCCGGGTAGGGTCCGGTCAGTGAACCATGCGCATGTCCCACTCCGGCAGCCAGGGGTACCAGGTCGGGCGGGTCCACCCAGATCTCATAACTGCAATAGGGATCGTAGTACTCATATCCTGCCATCCTGCCCACATCCCAGGTAACCTTCCATACCCGGATCTTGTCCCCGGGCTCCTCAATATCCACCACTCCGTCCCCGTCGGTGTCCACAGCCACCTGTCCGTCGCGATCAATATCCTCAAACACAAAACTGTCATCCCCTGTCCTGAGGTGATTCCAGGGATTGGCCCAGTAAACCTCTTCCTCAACAAGGGTATATCCCTTGGGGAAGATGGAGGCCGTATCCAGCCAGGCATCAGGATGCCCGTCGCTGTCCATATCGTAATCCGGACTGCTCTCCACGTTGCTTCCTCGAAGCAGATCCACAAATTTTCCTCCCGGTGTTTTCAGGATGGGGATATTGATGGAATGATCCACCCAGTAGAAGGGAACATCTTTCGGGATATACTGGGTATAAACCACATCTTCTGCAGGTGTCCGCTCCTTGTTTTCCATGATCATGAATACCTTGAAAGGCTGGTATTCGAGTCCCAGGAAATTCTTCCAGTTCACATCGGTATCGGCAAAGATCCGTGCTGAAAATAGCAGGTCTGCGTAATCCATGCTTTTATGCTGTGTGAATAGCCTGCCACCAATTGTATATGTACCGGTATTGAAAGCAGGAGTAATGTATGTCTCTTCTGCCAGGTACTTATCAACATCTTCATGGATCTCGCTGTCCGGTACGGGTGTGATCAGCTGGTAGATGATCTTCTGTTCACTGTGTGCTGCCAGGCTGGAGATATTGAAGGTAAGTACATTGCCCGTGATATTATGGGCATCCCCGCTGAGCACATTCAAAAACCTGAAATATGGCTGTATTTTCTCAGCCAGCTGGATATTCTGGATGGTGGCATCTGACAGGTTTCGTACCAGGATCTCCACTGAAAAAGTGTCTACCCTGTCGTAGGATATGGCATTGGATCCCGCAGAAAGATACCCGGCCAGCTCATTCCTGACAGCACGGGTAATATCCACCGGCCTGGTAAAAGCATTCATGATGGCATTCAGGGTCCACTGCAATTGTCGGTCCCCCTCCTCCAGGTCGGCAAGCCCCTTTACAAGCGGCAAACCGAGATTACACAAGAGGGTGCCACCATTTGCATAGCTCCCTTCCAGGCTAAAAACCACCGGCCGGCTGTCCTCTTCCAGGGTGACCAGGGAGGTAACATTTGATGCATTGACAAGTGGTATACGGTTACCATATACAGAGGAACCGGTTGGGTCCATGCTGAAACTGACCGGATGGCCGGGGTCTACAGCCTGGCATTTAAATAATTCGTTTACGGGATATTTATAGTCAGAATAATCGATGGTACCACTTTCCAGGTAACCGGTCTTTTCCAGGAAACTGGCGGCATTCCCTTCTGTATATATCATACCGCCCCCTGACAGGAAAGCATCGAGATTTGATTTAAAATCAAATCCGAGTTCCACGATACTATCAATATAATACGTATAATCCTCTCCTTTAACCGTAAATGACGGGATGATCAGTAGTTCCGTGTTCTCATTTAGCCCTGTTTGAGCCAGTTCCTCTTCATCGATAATGTAGAATATATCCTCGGGCAGGTATGACTCGAAGAGTTTTATAAATTGCAAAGCCTGCCAGGAAATGGTAATGCTATCTGCCTTGAAGGCACTCTTAAAAATAGCCACCTTTTTGGGCTGCTTCCGAAAGTCGATAGAAAAATGGGGGAAATTCTGCCAGTTGTAGTTCTGGTAAGCGGTTGATTTTACATATTGAAATTCCTGGGGGATCTCATCAGGGAAAACAAAACTACCCTGCTTCTCTCCGCCGCCAATCCAGTATATCGAATGTTCCCCGTAATCAGAAAAAAGTACTTTATCCATTGATGTGCCGGTGGAGCGATAATGTTCATCGGATGCTTCCAGGACAAGCTTGTAAGCCTTTGTGAATTTACCCTGTTGTACACCAGTGGGAATAATTTGTCCCTGCTGGGCTTGTGTTTTTTCCTGGGAGCTGGTAAGTAAAATGCTGATTATCAATAAGAAAAGCCTGAGAAAAGTAGAAATAGATCTCATAATTTCAGATTTAGGGGGGGTGATAAGGCTATATACGTTAATACGTCCGGAGAGTTATAAAAATTGTGTTTAAATTATCTTTAAATTAGACGGAAATAATCAATCATAAATAGCCATGGCAAGAGAAGTAAAAACAGATCAGGACTATAAGACCAAATTGTTAAAACTGATACCTTCCGAAATTGTCGCAGCATATATCTTAATCGGGGGCATCATCCCGGCTGATTACAAATATTGGGGAACCCTGATAACCGCCATCATCATGCTGGTTTTGATACCGTTTTACCTGAGGCGCCTGTATGATGTAAAACGGCTGGGTCAGATCATTTACATCATGATCGCATTTGTTATCTGGATCTATACACTTGGAGAACCATTCCGTCACTGGGGAATTTGGCAGGAATGGATCGGTTCGGCATTGCTTATACTTTATACAATGACTATTCCGCTCTTTTATCATCCCAGGGCTGAAAACGCATGGTAAAACCCGTAGCAAGGAATGTGATAATGATTAGAAAATGAGAAACAGATTCGATGTCATAGCTGAAATCAGGGCTGCTGCCGGGCCCTGGGATATTCTTGTAATCGGCGGCGGGGCAACTGGTCTTGGAACTGCCCTTGATGCCGCTTCAAGAGGATTCAGGACCCTGTTGCTGGAACAACATGATTTTGGCAAGGGGACTTCCAGCAGGAGCACGAAGCTGGTGCATGGTGGCGTCAGGTACCTGAGGCAGGGGGATGTTTCCCTGGTGTTTGAGGCTTTGAAGGAAAGGGGACTGATGCTCCAGAATGCTCCTCACCTGGTCAGGAACCAGTCTTTTGTAATCCCTGCCTATGACTGGTGGGAGGGTCCTTTCTATACCGTTGGACTGAAGGTTTATGATATGATGGCAGGGAAACTGGGACTTGGCCCCTCCAGGAGTATCAGCAGGGAGGAGACCGTTGAACTTATTCCCACGATCGAAAAAAACGGATTGAAGGGAGGTATAATTTACCATGACGGGCAATTCGATGATGCACGAATGTTGATCAGCCTGGCCCAGACCTGCGAAGATCATGAGGGTATGGTGGCAAACTATATCAAGGTCACAGAACTTGTTAAGGAAAAAGGCCTGGTATCGGGTGTGCTTGCAGTAGATCAGGATACAGGGGAGGAATTTCGGATCCCGGCTAAAGCAGTAGTTAATGCAACAGGGGTATTCGCGGACCACATTCTGAGGATGGATGATCCTGAAGCAGTGAATATGATCAGGCCGAGTCAGGGTATTCACCTGGTATTGAGCAGTAAGTTCCTCCAGGGAAGACATGCCATCATGGTTCCCCAGACCAGTGACGGACGGGTCATGTTTGCGGTTCCATGGTATAATAAGGTTGTAATCGGGACCACCGATACCCTTGTTGACGATACATCCCTCGAGCCGAAGCCGCTCGAAGAAGAAATTGATTTCGTCCTGAAGACAGCAGGTCAGTATCTTGCTAATGATCCGAACCGGGAGGATGTGTTAAGCGTTTTTGCAGGATTGCGCCCGCTGGCTGCATCCGGAGATGATGAAAAATCCACCAAGGAAATATCCAGGCATCATAAAGTTTTGGTCTCTGTATCGGGTCTGATCTCTGTGATAGGGGGGAAATGGACCACCTACCGGAAAATGGCTGAGGATGCGGTTGACTATGCTGTTATGGTGGGTGAATTACCGGAAAGGAAATGTCATACGCATCATTTGCCTGTTCATGGTTATGAGGGTGCAACAGGGCTCACCGTAAATCCTTTATCGGTATATGGCCAGGACCGGTCCCGGATCGAGGACATCGGGCATAAAACTTTTAGCGCTGACCGCTACCTCAGTAAATCATTGGGAATTGAGAAAGCACAGGTAATCTGGGCCGTCAGGGAAGAAATGGCCATCACCCTTGAAGATGTTCTTGCCCGAAGGACAAGGGCCCTGTTCCTGGATGCAAAAGAAAGCCTCCGGATGGCTCCGGAGGCTGTTAAGATAATGGCGTCAGAATTAGGCCAGGATCCTCAATGGATCCAAAATCAACTTGATCAGTATAATAGGCTAGCCAGGAGATTTCTCATAGACCATTCCTGACCATTCCTGGTATGATACCTGCAGTGGGCTATGGATTTTAGATTATCCGACCGGGATCATTTTAAAGGGGATCTCAATCACTGATTCGAAATTTTCCCCTGCTTCCAGAATGTCTTCATCATCCGCTTCGTAATGCCAGTTGATGATTACCTCACGGCCTTCTTTCTTTAAGGCTTCGAATCTTTTAAAAATACCAATTAAACTCTTTGAAGAGCTGGTGTTAAAATGCTCCAGTTGTATGTTAAGAGTTGTTTTCTCACCCGGATTCTGCACGTACTCTTCCACCCAGTTAACAATGGGTTTAAATACTTCAACGGTGTTTTCAGGATTTGATCTTCCTGTGATTTCCAACAAACCCTGATTCGCATCAGATCTTACAGCTGGAGTTTTGGGTGTTCCCGTAATGGCTAGGTCTTCCATAAAGGCCTTAATAATTTAAGTGAAATTAATAATTTTTATTTAACATTTCATCTTGCGGAACCATCATGATTAACAGCGGTATACGTTACTATTGATAAATGTGTTCCAAAAATTCATGTTATTTACTATTGTTTAATCGGAAAAAACGCAAAAGGTAGCCGGTGATTTGAATATAAATTACATATTGTATGAAAGAATTTTTTCAGCTTCTTCCTTATCGCAGTCCATAATATATGGAATAGTGCTTATCTCACTTGCTTCACGTGTCAATGCAGATATATCATTTCGGGCAATATGAGACAGGGAAAATTTCCGGGATCCACACATGATTTGCCTTAAACCCTGGTTTAGTCTTTTCAAATAAGTATACAATCCGATTGCACCGGTTGGGATTTCATCGAATTTTGTTCCGAATCTCTTCTGAAGTTCAGGTGAGGTCTCGAAAATTTCATCTTTCCTTCTCCCAAAACGGGAAATATAAACAGGCAGATCCTCCCTTTCGATGCACAGCCCAATGTTTTTCCCCACCATGGCAGCAGCCAGGGGTGCCCTCGCCATTCCAATCATTTTAAAATAGGGAGCACCCATTGCCAGACCCTTGAACATCTGATCTTCCATGGAAATACCACTGGCGATAGCTGCGTCAGGAATGTATTTCCCATGGCCTGCAAGTTTTGCAAGGTATTTATAGAACAGTGACCAGAGTTCAACAGGAGGCACCCCCCATTCGTTCATCATTCTCCAGGGACTCATTCCGGTACCACCTCCGGCTGCATCAACTGTCAGCATATCGATCTTTGCCTCTGATGCACACTTAACTGCAAGGGCAAGATCACTCGGCCTGTAAGCACCGGTTTTCAGGAAAATATATTTAGCCCCTGCAGATCTGAGTTCCTTCGCCCTCTCAATAAAACGTTCGATCTCAACCATCCCCAACCGGGAATGCCGCTCAAACTCATGGAACACATGCTTGTTGAATGCATCGATCACATTCGGATCATGGGGATCAGGCAGCACGATATAACCTCTTTCTTTTAACATCTGGGCACGTTTCAGGTCTTTGATTTTCACCTCCCCGCCAATGTCCTTGGCCCCCTGGCCCCATTTCATCTCCACTATCTCAACGCCCAGTTTTTCAATCGCATATTCGTGGACTCCCAGTTTTGTGTCTTCCACATTTGCCTGTAAAACAATGGCTCCATAACCATCCTGTTGCCATTGCTGGTAGAGATTAACCCTTTTTTCAAGCTCGGGTGAATGGACCACCCTGCCATCCTTGATGGTCGATTCAGGATCCATGCCGCAGACATTTTCCCCTATTGTGAGCAGGATACCGGATATAGCAGCCCCAATGGCAAGTCCTTCCCAGTTATTTTTAGCAATATTCGTTGAACCCAGTCCAGGTATAACAATGGGGATTTTAACCCTGATGCCTTTATCATGTCCCAGGGTCTGTTCCACGCTTACATTTTCAAACAGTGCTTTATCAGAATCTTCTTCAATTCCGTGTGCACCGCGGCAACTTCCCAATATGGTAAAATGTGACAGATCAACCGGGTATTCTTTCTCGGATGCAGTAGTGATCAGTCCAAAAGGTTGTGGATATATCACTTCGGGTCCCCTGTAGGCCGATTTTCCGATTTCACACATACCTATGCAACCATCCACACAGGTAGCGCACATACCACTGATCGGTACTATTGAATCTTCCGTCCGGTTTTTTGTCAGGGTGGCTGCTGATGCATTTATATTTCCGTATTTCATTTTGAATAATTTTATTAATAATTATGTGCTAATGGTTATCTGCTTTTCTATTATGGTAATGGCTGTAAATGGCTGCAGCCACCACATAAGATCGTTTCTGGCCTGGGTCCGTCACATCTGAGTGTACATGCAGGGCATATGTAAATACATCCACCGCACTTCCTGCATACTTCAGAATTTTCATCAAAAGGGGTGGTGATTTTTAGTTTATTGCCACGGCTTCGAAATCCTATAGCACCTGCCATCATTTGTTCATTACACATCCTGACACATAATCCGCAATAAATACAGTTCTCCCATTTGGGAGAAAACCGTACCCTGTTTAATCCCATTTCCGAGGCAAGATCCTGTAATTTCTTGGATGTCGGACATTGTGAAATCAGTAATTCAAGTATCATTTTCCGTGCATTTACTATCCTTTCACTTGTCGTCCGGACTAAAAGGCCCTCCTCAACCGGGTATGTACAGGAAGTTACCAGTTTGGTTGTATCACCTGTTCCTATCTCTACAATACACAGGCGGCAGCCTCCCCATGGCGATAGACCTTCATGATAACAAAGTGTCGGGATCTTTATGCCAAGGAAATTCGCTGTTTCGAGTACAGTAAAACCCTCGGGTGCATCAAAGCTAATGCCATCAATGTTTATTTGCATTCCGATAAAGTTTTATCACTTTCTGCCAGGCGCTCAATGAAATTTCGTCCATCCTTTGTCTCAAGATCACACCTCAGGCACCTTCTGGCTTCTCTGATTGCTTGCTGTTCAGTCAGTCCCTGATTTACTTCCCTCAAATTATATTTTCTTTTCTCCGCGGATAAAGTCTGCATTTCCGGCCGTCTGGCTATTGACAAAGTATCCATTTCTTCTTCTGAAAAATCAACAGGTTCTATATACTGTGAAGGCCTGGTAATCGTGTATTTCCGTTTGATCTCTTTTCCACTCAGGTACTGGTCGATGGAACTGGCAGCAATATTGCCAGATGCGACAGCGTCAACTACTGTATTGGGTCCTGTAACGAGATCTCCGCCTCCAAAAATACCTGGCCGCTTTGTCTGGCAGGTTTCCGGATCGGTTACGAGGGTATCCCATTTTGAGAATTCAAGGCCTTCATTTTCAAGGAAGGCAATATCCGGGTTTTCACTGATGGAGATGATAAGTGTGTCAAGTTCCACTGTGAACTCGGAACCCTCAATCGGGACCGGCCTCCTTCGCCCGGATTCGTCTAAATCACCCATTTTCATTCTTATGAATACACAGGCCTTCAGCTTCCTGTTTTTGGTTATTATTCTTATCGGAGCCGTTAAATATTCTAATTTTATTCCTTCAATTAATGCGCCCTCAACTTCCTCCCTGTATGCGGGTATTTCTTCGATCGTTCTCCTGTAGAATATGGTTACACTGTCAGCTTCGGTTGTGCGAAGTGTACTCCTTGCTGTATCTACCATGGCAACACCCTCAGACGATTCAGCGCGCAGTACACGCCTGGCCGTATCAACTGCCGTATTACCTCCACCAATGATGCCTACCCTTTTGCCGATCTCTACCCTGTCTCCAAGGTTTAAGGCTGACAATACCTGCATACCTGATAAAACTCCTGTCGCATCTTCACCGGGTATCTTCAATTGTAATGAATGATGTGAACCTGTGGCAAGAAATACGGCCTTGTAACCTTCATCAAAAAGGCTATCCAGGGTAAAATCCTTACCCAGCACAGTATTTGTCCGGATTTCCATACCTGCGCTTTTTATATAATTAAGGTCTGTCTCCAGTATTTTTCTGGGCAGCCTGTATTCGGGGATCCCCAGGGCAAGCATGCCTCCTATTACAGATGCTTTTTCAAAAACGGTTACTTTATAAGCTTTTTTTGCCAGGTAAAATCCACAGGATAGCCCTGCCGGACCTGACCCAATAATGGCAACTTTAATTCCGTTGGTTTGATCCGTAGCTTCGGTTTTGGTAAGCAGCTGATGTTTGATCCCGTAATCCGTAACAAATCTTTTAAGATCTCTTATGGCCACAGGATCTCCACCGTCACCGGCCTTGCATTTGTTTTCACAGGGATGATGGCAGACACGTGAAAGCACAGACGCGAAAGGGTTTTTATCCTTGATTATTTTCAGCGCTTCCGCGTATCTCTGCTGAGCGATCAACGAAACATAAACAGTTACATCCGTGTCAATTGGGCAGGTATACTGGCAGGGCGAAGAAATTATTTCTTTGCATACGATGGCACTGCATTTTTTCTTTTCTATATGTTCAATATATTCCTGCATGAAATACCGCAGTGTTGCCAGCATGGGATTGGATGCAGTTTGCCCGAGGCCGCAGAGTGAAACATCTTTAATTACCTTGCCCAGCTCCTCAAGTGTTTGAATATCTTCCAGCTTGCCTTTACCCTCGGTTATATCATTGAGGATCTCGTACATGCGCTGGGTCCCTTCCCTGCAGGTTGAACATTTGCCGCAGGATTCCTCCTGCAGAAAATTTGTGAAATATTTGGCCATATCCACCATACAGGTGTTTTCGTCCATGACGATCATACCACCGGATCCCATAATTGAACCTGCTTTATTCAGGCTTTCGTAATCTATGGGAAGGTCGAACATTGTGCTCGGAATGCAACCGCCGGATGGGCCGCCGGTCTGTATTGCCTTGATCTCTTCTTTCCCCGGGGGGCCACCGCCTATCTCATAAATAATTTTTCTGATCGTTGTTCCAAGGGGAACCTCAACCAATCCTGTATTCTTTATCTTTCCGACGAGGGAAAATATTTTGGTACCCCTGCTACCCGGAATTCCGATCTTGGCAAAATTCTCGGCACCCATCCCAATGATCACAGGTATATTGGCGAGGGTTTCAACGTTGTTGATACATGTCGGAAATCCCCAGATGCCTTTATCAACAGGATAGGGTGGGCGCTGTCTTGGTTGTCCCATTTGCCCTTCAATCGATTTGATCAATGCCGTTTCTTCCCCGCATACGAAAGCACCTGCCCCCCTGACAATTTCAATATCAAAGTTAATACCCGTTCCCAGGATATTTTCACCCAGGATACCAAGATCATGGGCCTGCCTGATGGCGATCAAGGTATGTTTCATGGCCAGGGGATATTCACTGCGAATATATATATAGCCATGGGTTGCTGCTATGGCAATGCTGGCAATGATAATGCCCTCGATGATCAGGTGAGGATTACCTTCCAGAAGACTCCGGTCCATATAGGCACCCGGGTCCCCTTCATCCGCATTGCATACGATAAATTTTTTGATTGAATGATTGCCTGATTTTCGTGCCATCTCCCATTTTTGCCCTGTAGGGAAACCTGCGCCACCCCTGCCTCTCAGGTCAGCTTTCTTGATCTCCTCAATGATCCACCAGGGATCTGGATTGGATATCACTTTTTCGTATGCTGCATAACCATCTCCCCTGATATAGTTACTGATTCTGATGGGATCTAATTCCTGGTTCTTTCCCAGTATAGTACGTGTCTGATTCTTGAAGAAGGGTATTTCATGCTGGGACCTGAAACAAACAGGATTACCCGGTTCCTTGTAAAGCAAATTTTCAATAACTTTTCCCTTGATGGCTGCATCAATGATTCTGGGAATATCAGGCAATGCAATCTTAGGGTATAAATGTTTGCCAGGTTCAACCACGATAAAAGGGTCCATTTCACAAAAACCCAGACAGCCGGTAATGCGTAAAGATATTTTATCATGAAGATTGTGCTCGATAATATATCGTTTTATGATCCGCATGACATCATTTGAACCGCTTGCCTGGCCACCTGTACCGGCACACAGCACCAGACAGGGTTCTTGCGCGTTAGGTTCCTTCAATATAAGGTCACGAAAATCAACAAAATCTTCAATGGATGAGATTCTTTTCATAATCTGATGCTAGTTTGCCATATATTAAAAATATATTACATGAATCTAAATATCCAACAGATGTCCTTTGCATCCCCGCCGGGTGCAAATTTGAACTGTGCCTCCACCGCGGACTATCATCAGTATCATTTTTACCCCGCATTCCGGACATTCCGAAGTTCCCAGCAGGTCCTCATGGCAGTTCGGACAAAAAAAGTTCACTTCAGTATCAACAGATATTTCATGTTCGGATTCAAAATTATAGCTGCCATAGAGTGAGGATAATCTGAGCCATCCGTGTTTTCGTTTAAATGATACAGTAACATGAACACAGGGCTGATTATCAATGAGATGTTCTGGCTTCATGAGACTATGATTGCAACGGGGACAGCTGACCTCTATGGGAAATATCTTTTTGTCCTTTTCTACATTCACCTTGTTCGATCCAGTACGTATTTCCCGGATTAGTTTTTTCACCGAATCGGATTTGAAATTGGCTTTGTAGTCACCATCCACAACCACCATAGGTCCTATGGCACAGCACCCCAGGCATGCGGCGGTTTCATGGGTGAACTTCAGATCTTTGGTGGTTTCACCGGGATTGATTTTCAATTCCCTGCTAAAGGCATCTACAATTTTTTGTCCCCCCCTCACATGGCAGGCAGTTCCCAGACAGGTAGTAAGAATATGTTCGCCTTTTGGTTCAAAACTGAACGATTTGTAAAAACTGGCTACACCATAAACATCCCTTAAGGGAATATCCAGTTCCGATGCGATTATTTTCATTGCATCCTTCGGCAGGTAGTTATAGTACTTCTGGATCTCCTGTAAGATGGAGATAAGTACCTTGCCGTGTTTCTTGATGCAGGCTTCAACAATGGATTTTTGTTCGACTGGTATATCTGTATTGCTCATATGATACAGGGTTATACATTTTTCTCGCAATGCCTGATCATCCTGTACGGACTGCAGTTTACCTCAAACCGCTTCAATCGTCGATGGAGGCTTGGGTGCTATGTTGTATGTTACACTTACAATCCCTGGTACCTGGCTGATAATCTGCCTGGCAAGTTCGTTAAGGATATCAAATGAAAGCTTTGTGGGGGTAGCTGTCCGGGCATCAACACTATCCCAGCATCGTACCTCGATTTGCTGACCGAATTCCCTTTTGCCCTGGGTTATACCTGTAACCCGGTCTTCATGCAGGATTGCCATATACTGAAACGCTTCAGTATCCCCGAGTAATTCTTCCACAATACTGGTTGCTTTCCTGACAGTATCAAGACCTTCCTGGGTTACCTCACCTATTATCCTCGCTGCAAGTGCGGGTCCGGGGAAAGGTATCCTGTCAAACATCCCTGTGGGCAGTCCCAGGGCCCTGCCTACCTTCCTTACACCATCTTTGCGAAGTTGAACAAGCGGTTCGATTATCTGATAACCAAAAGCCTCCTGCGGATCAATTCCAAGTTGCTCAAATACGTTATGCTGCCTTTTAATACCTGCCACGGTCTCATCGATATCCGTCAGGATCGTTCCCTGTAACAAATGCTTTGCCTGGCTTTCCTTAATAATTCGTCCAAATACATCCCGGTAAAAGGCCTGAGTAATGGCTTCACGTTTCTCTTCAGGATCTGTGATCCCCCTGAGGGCATTAAGAAATTCTACCCGGGCATCGACTATCTCTGCAGTGATACCCAGTTTTCGGAATACATCTGCCACCATTTCGGGTTCTCCTTCGCGCATAAGGCCATTATCAATGAAGACGGTTTTGAGACGTTCTCCAAGCGCTTTATGTCCAAGCATAGTAACCGTAGAAGAATCAACTCCTCCGGAGAGTGCATTAATGGCAATTCCATCTCCAACGGCAGACATGATATCCTTCACTTTTTCATCAATGAATTGCCCGGGATTTAAATCACTCGCTGTTATTTCTTTATTCATAGGGTTTAGGTTATTTATGGAATCAGAAATATGGACAGATAAGTTAATCAATATTCTTCTTATTGCCCTAGGTTCATGTGTTAATAACATAGTTTTCAACGGTACAAAGACTATGCAATGAAAATTGTTATCGGTAAGTATAGTGGCTATTGATCATGGTCCGCCCATGACGCGATCATAAAAATGATGGTTTGGAAATTATCGTATATTTAATGTAAACTGACTACCATGCTGACAATAACAGATTACATTATCATTGCATTCTACTTTGTCCTGATTCTGATCGTTGGATTCTGGACAGGCAGAAAACAGGATAAGGAGGAATTCCTTATCTCCGGCCGTAATTTGACATCCCTGCAAGCTACAACAACCATTTTTTCAAGCAGGATAGGTGCAGCCATCCTGCTCACCTACACCGCTCTGGTATACCTTTATGGCCTGGGGGCCTTATGGTATTTTATCGGGTCTGTATTTGGCTTATTCGTTTTTTATTTTTTCGGGCTAAAAGTTAAAAAGTTAGCTGATAAACAGAAGTTCTATACCATGCCTGACTTTTTCTTTTTCCTGAAAGGCAGGTTTGCCGGATACCTTGCAACTATTATCACCATTATTATAATGTTTGGCTGGGTGGTGTTGAATTTCACTGCCGGGGCCAAGTTGATTTCAGAATATACCCCTATCACCTATGGATTTTCAGTCCTTATCGTGGGAGTTATTATCCTGCTCTATCTACTGGCTGGAGGATTTGATGCCGTGGTTAAAACAGATATTATCCAGACATTCGGGATATTTTTACTCTTTGTCCTGATGATGTATCTTTTGTTTACAACCGATACAAAGCCACAACTGGCATTTATGGATCTATTCAGGACACCCACCAAGGAGATCATCAGTTTCTTCCTGGCAGGATTCTTCATCCCCATGGCATCACCTGAGCTCTGGCAAAGGGTCTATGCCATCAAGAACAAGACCCATTTCAAGAGAAGCCTTTTACTCTCTTCAGTGTTCTATATGATTATTGGATTTATACTTCTCCTGATAGGTCTTATCATCAGGGTGGATATCCCCGGCATCGATCCAGATACATCCCTGATCGTGGGATTTAGCAGATTATTGCCTATTGGATTTGCCGGACTTTCCGTGGTGATCATTTATTCTTCTGTTTCTTCATCAGCAGACACCTATATGTTTACTGCTGCGTCCTCGGTCACACAGGATTTTCTTGAAAAAACCGGTATGACGAGCAAGGATAAATTAAAAACAACCATGCGTTACAGCATGGTTGTATTGATGGTACTGGGAATTACCATGGCTTTAATATTGCGGGACATTGTCGATGCCACTTTTTTCTTTGTTTCCCTGACCATGTCTCTCGGATTCCTGGTACTGGTGATGTGGATAAATCCCAGGATCAACCGCCACAGTGTTAATTTCTCCATTTTTCTATGCCTGATCGGAGTTGTTGTTCCTGCCATTATATTTGGGATTTCCACCTCCCTGGTCATCTGGGCATTTGGATTCTGTATTGCAGGATTGATTTTCGGATTTATAGTGAACCTCTTCCATCCTGCCAAGGATTAGAGGGTTGCAGAGGGTTTTGTATCTTGGTGATGGTATGCGAAGCGGTAAAACCATAACAGTCTTATCAGGCATTTATTTTTTTTGTGTCTTTCAACTATCATTCAGTCAGTCATTTAGCTTTGACCATTATGCGGTCGAAAATGGTATTTCACAAAGCTATATTATATGCATTTTCCAGGATTCTGAAGGATATATGTGGTTTGGCACCCAAAATGGGCTGAACAAATTTGACGGCTATTCTTTCGAGAATTACTTCTATGATCCCGCTGATTCCAATTCAATATCAAATAGCTGGATATTTGATATAGCAGAAGACAGGAATGGGTTTCTGTGGGTTGCTACCAAAGGAGGATTAAACAGATTTGATAAAAGAACGGATCGGTTTTCAAGGGTCAGCCTACCGGGGGACAATCAGATAACCGGTGGTGATTTTGTTTACGGAATTACCACGGACTCAGATAATATCTACGTCAGCCAACCACCCACTCTAACGGTTATCAATTTCAACACTGGTGAGCAGCAGTCTTTCCTGAACAGTTTTGAACATGAGGGAACACTGTATGATGTCGGGTTTCCGATCATTAAGGACAGCCGGGGATCAATATGGACTGGGTCGATGGATGGCCTGGCAAGTTTCAATTTGCGGGAAGAGCAATTTACAATTCATAGTCACAACCATATAACTGCCCTGTTCGAAGATGTATACGGGAATATTTTAATCGGTACGGAGAATGGATTTAACATTTTCAACCCGGATACCAAAACAGTAACACGGTATTACCAGGACAATACCCAAGCACGCAGTTTAAGTAATAACTATATTCATTCGATCATACAGGATTATACGGGGACCATCTGGATAGGAACCGAAGGTGGTGGTTTAAACAAGGTTATTAATATGGGTTCACCCGGCACTACTGACTTTTTTCATTTCAGGAGCGGTCCGGACAATACAAATTATATCAGTCATGATATCGTCCCTTCCTTATTTGAAGACAACTCCAATAATCTCTGGATAGGAACCATTGCGGGTATTGATAAAACTGATCTGAAGAAAAAAAACATACAAACCTACAACAAATCCGAAGATCCAAATTCCGTTGATCTGCTCGACAACGTAATAGCATCTGTTTACCTGGATGATGACAGGGATCTCTGGATTGGAACCTGGGGTAAAGGTTTAAATATATTAAACAGAAGCACCAATAAGGTAACCCATTATACATCCGAATTATCGGGTGAATTCCACATTCCCCAAAATCATGTTCATGTAATCTTTGAGGATAGTAAATCCAGGATATGGCTGGGAACGAGGAATGGGATTAGTATTTTTGATAATTACCAAAAGCTGTTTATCCCTGTAGAGGAATATTTTAATGCACTGGATTTCAATTATTTCGATAATAACAGAGTATACTGCATCATTGAGGATTCAGAAGGTGAAATCTGGATCGGTACAGGCAATGGCATCTATATTCTTGATATCAATAAAACACGAACCAGAATTATTAAAGAAGAGAATGAAAGCCCTTTAACAATTAGCAGTAATTTGGTTTATTCCCTCCTTGAAGACAAGGATCAAAACATCTGGATTGCTACATCGAATGGCCTGGACAGGTATGTTCCTTCTGAAAACCGGATATACCATTATGTAAATGACCCGGGCTCAGCTAATACTTTGTGTGATAATTATACCGTATCTCTTTGCGAGGATGATCTGGGATATATCTGGATTGGGACCAGTTCAGGGGTAAACAGGTTTAACAAGACCGATTCAGTATTTACTCATTACACCATTAGAAATGGATTGCCCAGTAATCTTATCTATGATATCATAGAAGATGATAAGGGGAACCTCTGGTTTTCCACAGGAAGAGGACTTGCCATGAAAAATCCCGGTGATGAAACATCAGAAACATTTCTGGTTGAAGACGAATTGCTGGGAAAAGAGTTCAATATAAAAGCTGTATTTAAAGCTGATGACGGGGAAATGTTTTTTGGTGGTATTGAGGGATTGGTATCGTTCTATCCTGACTCACTCAGGGACAACTCCTATATACCGCCTATTAAGATCACTTCATTTGAAAAAGAATCCAATGGCATCCGGCAACGAATAAATGTATATGCTGATGAACTCATTCTGTCATACAGGGATTATTCCTTTACCATAGAGTTTTCTGCCCTTGATTTCACGAATTCTTCGAAAAACAGGTATGCGTACCAGATGGAAGGCATATCTGACAGGTGGGTGGAAATCGGCAACAGGCATTTTGTACATTTTACAAATTTACCGCCAGGAGATTACACTTTTAATGTGAGGGGAACGAACAATGATGGCGTATGGAATACCGCAGGAGCCAGCAGCAGGATTAAAATTCTGCCTCCCTGGTGGAGGAGTAAATATGCTTACACATTGTACATCATTATTGTCATATTATTGGCAACCACGGTAATAAAGCTTAGAGAAAGAAAGCTTATTCGGGAGAAAAAAGTGCTTGAAGGAAAAATCAGGGAACGAACTACCGAAATTGCGCAACAAAAGGATAAAGTAGAAGAGAGTGAAGCAAAATTAGCATCCACCATTAGTTCCATTGATGATCTGGTGTTTGTATTAGACAGTGGTGGATTTTTTCAGGAGTTTTACAACCTGGGAAAACACAAAACACTTTATAAAGAAGCCGGATTCATTATTGGAAAGTGTTTTGAAGAAGTGGATTTACCAGCATTGGCTGTTCAGAGTTTAACTGAGGCTTTTAAAGCATTAAAACTTGAAAATATTGTTCAGGAATTCGATTATTTTATTGAGAAAGAAGGAGAAGTTTTCTGGTTTAATGCTAAAATTTCCCCGAGAAGGAATTTGACGGGTGAATTAACTGGCATAACCATCATTGCACGGGATATTACAGAACGAAAGCAATCGGAGGATCAGTTAAAGGAATTAAATGCAATGAAAGATACATTTTTCTCAATTCTGGCGCATGACCTTAAAAACCCTTTTTCAAGCCTTCATTCAATGAGTGAGTTGATGATACAGAACTATCAGAACCTGGAGGAAGATGAAAAGTTGAAGGTGCTGAATAATATTCATAAATCAGCTGAACTAATTTACAACCTGCTGGAAAACCTGTTAACCTGGTCAAAATCACAAAGCGGAAGAATTGATTATTCACCTGAGAAATTCAATCTTTCCAAGCTGGTTGAGGTGAATATTAATTTGCATCAGGTTCCTGCTGAGAAAAAAGGCGTGGTACTTGCCTCAACTGTAGAAGATGAATTGTTTGCATACGGGGACAGGGAAATGATCAATACGGTGATTAGAAATTTAATCAATAATGCGGTTAAGTTCAGCAATAAAGGAGGGACTGTTGAAGTGGGAATAGTTAACAGAGGTGATTTGTTTGAGATAATGGTAAGCGACCAGGGCATAGGCATATCAGATGAGAATGTCAGCAAAATATTTCGCATCGATCAAAAATATAAATCACCTGGAACATCAGGTGAAACGGGCACAGGATTAGGATTGGTACTATGTAAGGATTTCGTTGAAAAAAACGGGGGAGAGATATGGTGCAAAACTGAGGAAGGAACAGGGTCCAGTTTCTATTTTACCATACCC
>SDBS01002202.1_pt1 | contig 19584 bp, 23 predicted proteins | sample 2277091 | NCBI WGS metagenome assembly SDBS01 (sample SAMN10404972, study PRJNA504765) | marine sediment metagenome | isolation source: marine sediment core GS10_PC15, 163 cmbsf | place: Arctic Ocean: Southern Knipovich Ridge | collected 2010 | reverse complement strand
CAACGGGTCGTATGATCGGATTGTTTATACGTTTCAGATATAGCGGAGGATATTTATGACGGGAGACAGGGTGCTATTGACCCATGGAAGCGGAGGGAGGCTTAGCCGGGACCTTGTTGAAAAGATGATTATTCCGATTTTCGATAACCCTGCTCTCAACCGCCTGGAAGACGCATCACTGCTTTCTGAAACTGGAAACCGTATGGTTATGACCACCGATAGTTATGTGGTTACTCCGCTTTTTTTTCCGGGCGGGGATATCGGAAAATTATCTGTATGCGGTACTGTAAATGATCTGGCAACAGCAGGGGCAAAGCCTGTGGCCATGTCAGTGGGCCTGATTATTGAAGAGGGGTTTTCCATTGGGACCCTCGGCAGGATATTGACATCAATGAAAAAAATTGCTGAAATGATACCCGTTCCCCTAATTGCCGGAGACACGAAGGTGGTTGAAAGGGGAAGGGGTGACGGCATCTATATATCTACAACCGGAATTGGGATTATACCTGAAGGAATAAACCTTACACCGGACCGGATTAAGCCGGGCGATGTTGTGCTTATCAACGGGCCGATCGGCAGCCATGAAGCTTCCATACTGTGTGCCAGAAACGATTTTTCCCTGGGGGTTGAGATAAGGTCTGACTGTGCTCCCCTTTATTCCCTGATGAAAAGTGTTCTTGAGGCTGTTCCGGAAGTAAAGTGCGCGCGGGATCCAACCAGGGGAGGCGTGGCGTCTGTGTTAACGGAACTTGTGGAATCCTCCGAAGCAGGCATTACCCTCGATGAAGAAATGCTGCCTGTGGATGAATCTGTTGCAAGTGTCTGTGAAATTCTCGGGATGGATCCGCTTATGATGGCAAACGAGGGGAAAATGATTATTATCGCTCCTGAAGAAAAGGCGGGAAAGTGTCTTGAAGCAATGGCAGGTATTCCCGGTTCTATGGAAAGCAGGATAATCGGCAGAGTTCACGGCAGGAACGCAAGATTAACAATAAAGACGCCTTACGGGACAACAAGAATAGTTACAATGCCGATGGGAAACCAGCTCCCCAGGATATGTTAAGAAAAAACTATTAACTTGTGCGTACTCTATTTTCAAACAATTAACCAGTTTCTATGCAAAGATCCAGAAATTTGGAAATATCCTTGCCCTCATCGAACATTTTATCAATATCTTTAGCTTTCATATATTTTCACCTCCTCTGGCCCAGAACGACGGACAGAAATAATTCTGATGTTTTCACCACGATATGTGATGATTCCAGACCAATGTTTCTTTGATATTTTCCCAATAACCATAAATCTTGGTTCATCAACGATCTTAACTGGGATTTCAATTAAATCAGGATCATCCCATAAAACTTGAGCCTCTACAAAGTCAATGTCGTGCTTCTTTTTAATAAGTCAGCCCTCCAACCGGGATTATGATATAATCTCGAAAACTATATAAAAAAGTTGGAAATTTCGTATCGTTTTATCTGCATCATTACTCACTACCATCATCAACGGTTATATCGAAGTCTGACCAATTTTCATTTTCTTTTCCATTGATTTCTTTGTAAAAGATTACTTTGCTTCCTTTTTGTTTATCAACCTTTATTACACACATATTCCTCTTTACAATCGCGGCAATGTTCCAGGTGGTGATGCACAAACGGCAGTTATTCTTGACAGAATGTCATGTTCCGGTTAGCATGTTTATGAGAAAGCTGATTTTTTTATCGATAAAATCATTTAGAAGTATTCTATGAGTAAATACAGGGCTTTTCCCCATATCACAGCTTCCGGTTTTTACTCCGGGTGTATTTCTGTTGGAGGAAAATGAAAATGGATATCAAATGCTGGGATAACCCAATCATCAGAGTGGATTTAACTTCATCTGCAATTACAAAAGAAATTGTCAAAGAAAAATTATTGAAAAAGTTTCTTACGGGGAGAGGAATTGGAGACTGGCTGCTTTATACCAATGTTGAACCGGGAAAAACAGACCCGCTCAATCCTGATAATGCGATCGTTTTTAACTCCGGATTGTTTACAGGTACTTCGTTCCCGGGAGCAATCAGGAATACAGTAGTATCATTAAATGTGCTGACAAAGGGATATGGAGAATCCAGCAGCGGGGGATATTTTGCCCTGAATCTTAAAAATGCCGGTTATGATGGCATAATGATTACCGGAAAATCACCAGGGCCGGTCTACCTGTATATCGATGATGATCATATTGAGATCAGAGATGCTTCTCATCTGACCGGTAAAGACACTTTTGAATCGAGCAAAATAATAAAAAATGAAATAAATAAAGAGGGTCTCAGTACATGTACAATAGGTCCTGCCGGTGAGAAATTAGTCCGATATGCTGTTATGAATTGTGATAATAGATATAACGGCAGATGCGGCATGGGCACCATCATGGGATCAAAAGGCCTCAAGGCAATCGCTGTTCGGGGAACAGGCTCGGTTGTACTGTCAAATCCTCAAAAATTCAATGAAATTGCAAACAGAATCAGGGGAATAATAAAAAATAACCCGGGCAGAAAGAATATAACGGAGCGGGGAATGGGAGCCGAAACTGAAGCATACAATGAGCTGGGGCTGCTGTTTGTTAAAAACTTTCAGGAAGTAGGTTTTAATAGAGTGTCCGATATAGGATATAATGCGGTTAAGAAATATTATAAGAATACTATTCACTGTCCCACAAACTGTCCGGTTGACTGTGACAGGTTAGTCCGGATTGACGAAGGAGAGCCGTACAGCGGTACTGAAGTGAGCGCCCTGCAGGCTACACCTGCATATAACATGGCCCATTTCCTTATTGATGATATGCCGACAGTAATAAAGGCCTTTGAGCTTTGCAACAGATACGGCATTGATATGCATTCATGGTCGACTGTTATGCAATGGGCCATAGAATGTTTTGAACGCGGGATAATTACCAGAGAAGATACTGATAAACTGGAATTAAGATGGGGGGACGGTCCTCTGCTGCTGGAATCTATTAGAAGAATAGGTAATAGAGAAGGGGGTTTCGGGGATCTTTTAGCAGAAGGCGTTGCAAGAGCTTCAAAAAAGATAGGCCGCGGGTCCGGGGAATATGCAATGCAGATGAAGGGCATGGAAATAGATGATGAATTAAGGGTGGATAAAGGCATGTCTTTCGGAATTTTAACTGACCCAAGGGGTACAAGCCATACACTTGGGGCTTTTTTTGGAGGATTTGACAGGAGCATGTCACCGGCATTGGCAAAAGAGCTCTTTGGTACCGAAAATGCGGCCAGACCCGGTATTTATGATGATAAGGCCGATTTAGTTGTTCAAACCGAGCGTTACAGCGCTATACAGGACAGCCTGGGGGTATGCTGGTTTGCAACGCACAGGGCAGCTCCACAGATGATCAGCGAGTATAATATGGGGACATATGCAGAATTAATAACCGCAGCCACAGGATGGAGTGTTTCTGAAGAGGAGCTGATTGAGATTGCAGAAAGAATTTTGACTGTTGAAAAATCAATAAATGTTCTGGCAGGTCTCCAAAGAAAAGATGAGTACCCACCGGATCGATTCTTTGAGCCTATTCCTGACGGCCCGAGTGAAGGGATGTCTTTGGATAGAGAAGCTCTAAACGATCTGTTTAAGAAACACAGTAAATTACATGGGTGGGACCCTGAAACCGGTGTTCCATGCAGGAGCACTCTTGAAAACCTGGATTTAAAGGAAATTGCCGATAAACTTGAGACTTCCGGGAAATATTAGATGGTGCTCCGATCCCCTCTTCTATACTATAATTACTTCAGAATGATATTTTGTCAAGAAAGTTGGGATAATAAAAGAGAACGTACATCTTTCGGGGAGTAAAATGAGCGCACCTCATCCTGGAAAATCATCATATCTTGACTTACAGAATAGGGAACGGATCAGGAGGAGGCCTTTATTTAAACCTTATCGAATGGCGGCGCATGGTTTCTTTCTGGGTGAGCTCTGCTATAAAATCACCCGCGCCTTCCGGCTTGAAGCAGGAATCAGAACTGAGTTGTCCACAAAAGTTTACATGAAAACAGCAGGGGAAATACCGAATCGTTCACTAAGAGCTTTCATCTGGCGTATGTTAAGTTTTCGCTTACCGGACAATATCTCCGATACTACTCCCTGGCTTCCAACTTCAGGTAAATCTGACTGCTTCAGATTATGTTCCTCCATTAATAATTGAAGGACACGGTTAGGAGATCCTTTTATTTCCGAAATATTTTGTATTTCATATGCTTCGATTAAAGTCCCCAGAGTTTCCATTAAAGAGGATAATGGGTGAGATTCATCCTCTCCCACTATGTCCGTAACTTCATCGAGGAAAGCAACCAGTTGTTCATATTGTTCCTCGTTATGAGGTGGCGTCAGGATGTTGTCAATTAATGGCCATATCCTGGATACTTCTTCAAGTTTAGTACTCATAATCCTATTCCTTCCAATCTCCTCTATCGTATTCAGCATGTGTAAGTATTCGACGAATGTAAATACGGTGGGTATTATAATGAATTGCTGAAATTAAACGTGCTTTATTACCTCCAATATTAAAAACTGTTAGTTTCCCAACCCTGTCAGCATTCGGAAATGTCTGTCGTAACTCTGCAAATGTATTAAAGTTCGTGTGCTTCACAATTATATACCAGGACTCAATAGAAGCAGCACAGTCTGGATGTTTTTTGGCAAACTCTAACAGACGTTTTCGAGTAATTACATGCATATTTAATATATATCGCAAATTGAGATATTGTCAAGTCAAAAATTATCTCGATTCCATCTACATGATTCCCTTATTTAATCCAAATCTATTTAATAATTCAATTCAAGGAGGCATCCATGGGCATTATCAAAGAAAAAATGATACAAGATCTCGTAATAAGAGGGATGAGTAAAAGGACACAAGAATCCTATCTTAATTGTATCAAGCAGTTTTATATATAAAGCACAAAGCGATGATATTAACCCTCTATTCTACGGGGATAAGGGCCAGTGAGCTTACTCATTTGAAGGTATCTGACATTGACAGCAAGAGGATGCAGATAAGGATAGATCAAGGCAAAGGCGGGAAGGACCGCTATGTACGCTTGTCTGAGAAGCTGTTAAAGGTGCTACGGTTGTACTGGAGAAGTGAAAAGCATAAACCAGAGACATGGCTTTTCCCGGAGCGTGAAATCAATTCTCATTTGAGCAGAGGCTCTTTAGAAAGACCAAGAGTTGATCATTAGCTATGTAGCGTACTTTCTTCACTTTCAATGGTACCATCTTTTCAAGTAATTCTACTATCTTTTTTATATATTTCTTATTAGGGATAGCAAGAACCTGCTGTATGAGTGCAATCTCCCTCACTGAGTACCAATGCTCCTAAATGTTTTCCCAAACGAGAACCAGAAAGATCTGAACGAGATACCCGAATACATCAAGAAGGGGATTACGTTCCATCTTGTCGAGACGATGAACGACGTGGTAAACCTGGTGTTTGCTTGAGATCATAAAAAGTTTGACATAAAATGAAATCAGAGTTAATATCTACTATTGGTTTGTAATATGAAAAGCTATTTCAAATAATGGAATCAGGCAATAAATTGAATAGTACTCTTATAAAGGCATTTGAGATTATACAGCTCATCGCCGATCACCAGGGAGAGTTAGGGCTGGATGGTATATGCAAGCGTCTCAATATGAACAAAACAACTGTGTTCAGGCATATTGAGACACTCGTATACATGAACCTGCTGGAAAAACGTGAAGGAAGCTATTTTCTGGGTATCGGACTATTTGAGATGGGCAGCAAGGTTAGAATCCAGAATCTAATAATTGAGCGTATCCATCTAATTTTCGAGAAGCTTGCAAAGGACGTAAATGAGACTGTCAATTTTGCCCAGATTTCTGATGATACTGCCCTGTATCTTTACAAGGCGGAAAGCAGAAGAAGCCTGCAGTTGAGAGTTTCTATAGGCGCCAAGCTCCCCCTCTATTGTACTGCGCTTGGGAAGGCTATCCTGTCAATCCTTGACACCGAAAGGCTCGATTCCCTGATCGCTAACCTAAAGATGAAAAAGATGACACAGTATACAGTTACAGACCCTGTTGAGCTCATGAAAAAAATCGATTCAGTGCGTGACAGAGGATACAGTATTGACCGGGAAGAGTTTGATGACGGCCTTGTCTGTGTGGCAGTCCCCATTAAGATCTCAGAACTTGGCTTTATCGGCGGTATAAGTATATCCGGTCCCATAAACCGGTTTGATGATGAAAGGGGCCATTTTTTGGCACAGAAGTTGTTAGAAACAAGGAATGAGATTTTAGACACTTTACATCATGAGCTCGGAGGTTTTAATGATTGAGGTGAGATGGCACGGTAGAGGCGGTCAGGGGTGCTGGACCGCGGCCAGGCTGCTTGGTCTGGCCGCTGTAAAGTTCGAGGGAAAGTATGCTCTTGCCTTCCCGTCATTCGGACCGGAACGCAGAGGAGCACCGGTCCTGGGATTTACAAAGATCGATGATCGGAGGATTCGTGATAGAAGCGAGGTAAAATCCTGTGATTACATAGTTGTACTGGACGAGACGCTTATTGAAGAAGATACCTGCAAGGGGCTAAAGAAAAATGGAATCGTTGTTATTAATTCAGCTTCTGCCGCGAAATATAAGGATTATTTCCGGGGTGTAAACATCAAATCGATCGATGCCACCTCTATCGCTCTTAAAATACTGGGGAAACCGATTACAAATACAGCTATGCTTGGTGCTCTGGTCGCTGCATCCGGTATTGTAAGCCTTGATGCAGTGGAAAGTGCCATACTACAGGAGATGAAAGAATCGATTCAGGAGAAAAACGTGCAGGTCGTAAAACTTGCTTATGATGAGGCAGGGAGGGCAGAATGAAGAACAGACCGGGGATAACCAAATGGAAAAGGCCGGAACATATATCTGATTACCCTGTGGGTCCCGGGATGGATGCCGGGCATCTTGTAGCGGGAAATGCCGGATGGAGGACTTTCAGGCCGGTAATTAATATCGAGAGCTGCACCGGATGTTACAGATGCTACCTTGTTTGCCCTGATGGCGTCATTTTTAAAAAAAATGACAAAATTGATATAGACCTTGACTTCTGCAAAGGCTGCGGGGTTTGCTCGCATGAATGCCCTGCCAATGCGATTGACATGATAAAGGAGGCGGAGGAGTAATGGATGAAGATAACCGGTTTATAAGCGGGAACGACGCTGTTGCGATTGGCGCAAAACTTGCCAGACCGCATGTCATTTCCGCGTATCCTATAACGCCTCAAACCGTTGTTGTTGAGCGTCTCTCTGAAATGGTTGAGGATGGTTCCTTAAAGTCTGAATTCATGCATGTCGAGTCCGAACACTCGGCAATATCAGCCGCGATGGGAGCAAGTGTTGTGGGTGCCAGGACATTTACTGCCACTTCTTCACAGGGGCTTCTTTATATGGCGGAAGGGCTTTATTACGCTGCAGGCGGGAGGTTCCCGATTGTAATGATGAATGCCAACCGTTCATTGGCCCTTCCGTGGAGCATTTACGGTGATCAAAGCGACTCTCTGTCTCAGCTCAACAGCGGCTGGATCCAGATATATGTGGAAGATGCTCAGGAAGCCCTGGATATGGTGATCCAGGCTTACAGAATCGCTGAGGACCCCGCTGTGCTCACTCCGTTCATGGTGAATCTTGACGGGTTCGTGCTGACCCATACATACGAGCCTGTATCCATACCGGATCAGGCTGAGGTTGATAAGTTTCTTCCGCCTTTTTCAACCCATAATAAAATGAGTTTTGAGAAACCGATGAACATGGGAATGAGTACTACTCCTCAGGACAACCAGGAATACAAATTTCAACAGCACAGTGCGATTCTGAGCTCTGTTGAGGCAATTAAGAGGGTCGATATAGAATTTGGGGAATTCTTTAATAGAAGGTATGGAGGGCTGGTTGAGGAATACTGCTGTAATGATGCAGAGGTTGTGCTTATTACGCTGGGAAGTATTACGGGAACGGCGCGGGCTGTAACAGACAGAATGAGAAATGAGGGCAGGAGGGTCGGGCTCTTGAAGATCAGGTACATGCGTCCGTTCCCGGTGGATGAATTGATCCGGGTCTGTGAAAACATACGGAGAGTCGGTGTTGTTGACAAGGATATCTCTTTTGGCTATGAGGGCACTGTATTTACCAATGTGAACTCTGCCTTATATAGAATGAGCAATCCGCCGGAAACCATGAACTTTATATGCGGCATGGGCGGAAGGGATGTCTCGAAAGAGCATATTGAGGAGATGTTTCTTCTGCTTCTAAAAGATTCTGGCTTAAAACAGCCCGAAAGGGTCCGGTTTATCGGAATGAGGGTAAGTATCAATGAACAGTAGAGAAATAAAGAGGGTAAACGCGCGAAATATCACTGACCGGGAGTTTTTCTACGGTCACAAGGCCTGTCCGGGATGCGGAGCAAGCATTGCAGTCCGGCTTGCCTTAAAAGTAATTGGAGAGAGGTCATACTCCGTTCTTCCTGCAGGGTGTATGGCTGCTGTTGGGTTTATTTTTCCACAGATGGCATTCAGCTCAAATGCAATAATATCCACATTTCCAGGTACCGCATCCATGCTCTCAGGTATTGCAGTGGGAGCAAAGGCCCTCGGGTTGGAAGATTTTTATGCAGTTGGATTTGCAGGTGATGGAGGTACAGCGGATATTGGTATTCAGGCTCTTTCAGGAGCAATTGATAGAAACGACAGGATAATATATATCTGTTACGATAATGAGGCATACATGAATACCGGGATTCAGAAAAGCAGTCTCACGCCTTATAGTACGCGTACAACCACTACTCCCGCGGGTAAGAATCAACCGGGCGCAATCACCCATAAAAAGAATCTTTTTGAGATTATTGCTGCCCATGACATTGAATATGCCGCTGTTGCATCGATAGGGTATCCTGTAGATTTTATGAACAAAGTAAACCGGGCCAAATATTGCAGCGGTACCTCCTTTATCCATGTATATGCAAGCTGTCCCACAGGATGGGGTATTTCTACAGAAACCTGTGTCGAAATAGCAAAAGAAGCTGTAGATTGCGGTCTCTGGGTGCTTTCAGAGTATGTGAACGGAGAATTCATCCTGAATAAAAAACCAAAAACCTTTACTTCCGTTGCGGACCACCTGAAGAAACAGGGAAGGTACAGGCACATAGGTGATGAAGAGATCAGGGAGATCATGAAGCACAGAGATAAAAAGTGGGACAGGATTCTGGAGAACTGGAAGGTGAAATCCGCCTGATGCGAGGCCGATTGTCTTCGGAAGACAAATGATCTTACCGGTCAAATTCTTTCCATAGATATCCTGGCTGCCGCTATCAGTACAAGGTGCCTTATTAGACGGGACATGGATGCTTGTAAAGAAGCTGGCATATGTATTGAATCCCCTGTGGGTCACAAGCGCTTCACCTTCAATATTGCTGGAAGAATTGCCCTGCCTTTGAAAGTTTTTTTCAATTCAGTATTCCCCCTATATTTCTCCATTTGCCAGAATTCCAACCAGTTTTTCATCGGGAAAAAACCTGGCAGTAGTATAAGCTCTCAGTTTATTGGAGTTGGTGATTATTGCCTCTCCTGCACTCAAATCGTTATCAAAAAGCTGCATTAGACATCCGGGACTGAGCTTTACACCGGCCCGCTCCAGTCGTTCGTACGCCATGCCGTCGGTTTTAAACTTCTCCAGTACTTGCTTCACAGAAAAGAGTCAGGGCTAAAACCACGCTCATGTAGCCCTCCGCCTACGTTCCAACAACAAGCCCGCCATCTACCCGCAGAACTGCCCCGGAAATAAAGCTCGCCTCGTCAGATGCCAGGAAGAGGTAGGCGTTGGCAACATCCTGTGGTTGTCCGAGTCGACGCAGCGGTGTGTGCTCTTTCCACCCATCCACTATTTTCTGCGGCATGGAGCTGATCATTTCAGTAGCTATAAGGCCAGGCGCTACCGCATTAACGCGGATATTGCTGCGACCAAGCTCTCGTGCCCAGACCCTGGTCATACCAATAACACCTGCCTTGGTGGCTACATAGTTGGTCTGGCCAAAATTTCCATCCATACCGGCGACTGAGGTAGCGTTGAGAATTACGCCGCTTCCCTGTCGAATCATATAGGAGGCAACTGCCTGGGTACAGTTGAAAACGCCCTTGAGGTTCACCGAAACAACCAGGTCAAAATCAGCCTCGGACATCTGTTTGACTAATTTGCCATCTTTAACCTTGACCAGGGTAGCATCGCGTATTATACCGGCATTATTGACCAGAATATCTATCCGCCTGAACCGTCCAACTACATCATCTACCCAATCCTGTACTGCATTCCGGTCAGTGACATCAACTTTGTAAAATCGATGTTCCGCTGTCGTAGTTGAACTGTTTTTTCTGCCAAGCGATCTGACCGTAGCCTGCCCGGGATCTTCATTTACATCGCAGATTATTATCCTGGCCCCTTCATCAGCGAAGCGTTCCGCTGTAGCTTTACCAATACCGGCTGCACCTCCGGTAATGAGTGTAACTCTGTCTTTTAAGCGCACCTGTTTATGTCCTTGTATATTTTAATAATTTGTTTCATTATTTGAACAAATCTTTCATAATATAAAATGACCGTATTTTCCCAGAATGACAGGTATTGTGCTAAAAGTCAAGAAATCAATTAAAAATTTGGAGATTTACTTATTTTTCCAGGAAAAAAATCTTGACATCCGGTAAAAAATATGTAATTCTAAAAAGGTTATATTTCGTAATAAGAAAAAAGATTTCAAATATTGAAACATTTCATTAAAGAAAATTATTACAGAGGAGAAATTTGTTTTGAAAAAGAAACTTATGATCCATGACTTCTATCAAATGAAAAGAGAAGGGGAAAAGGTCTCCTGGCTCACGGCTTACGATTATCCTACAGCGCAATTTGCAGAGGCTGCCGGGATAGATATGATTCTCGTCGGGGATTCTCTCGGCATGTGCGTCTATGGTTACAAAGGCACCATACCTGTAACCATGGACCAGTGCATTGTCCATTGTGAAGCAGTACGACGGGGGGCGCCAGATACATTTGTGATGGGTGATATGCCCTTTATGAGCTACCAGTTATCCGATGAAGATGCGGTAGCTAAAGCCGGGCGTTTCCTCAAAGAGGCAGGGGTTGACGCTGTCAAGCTGGAAGGCGGTAGAAGGGTGATCAGCCGCATCAAGGCTATCATTGATGCCGGGATCGTGGTTTGCGGACACATTGGTCTTACCCCGCAAAGCTCGGGTCAGCTTGGCGGCCACAAAGCTCAGGGACGGACAGTAGAATCGGCCCGGATGTTGATCGAAGATGCTCTGGCAGTAGAAAAAACGGGGGCTCAATTTCTATTACTGGAAGCCGTTCCACCTGAAGTCGCGGGATTTATCACTAAAAAGCTTTTCATCCCGGTATACAGTATAGGTGCCGGTCCTGAGTGCGACGGGCAGCTTTTGATTGTCTCTGACCTGATAGGGCAGTTTCAGGCCTTTACACCCAAATTCGTTAAAAAATATGCCAATGTAGCTGAGGTCATCACCAACGCTATGAAGGAGTACACCAGAGATGTTAAAGCTAATGTTTTCCCAACAGATGATCACTGCTATCACATGCTCAAGGGAGAAGATGAAAAATTCAGGGAACTGATGAAGGAATACGAATAGGCAAGTAAATCAATCTTGATGAGATTTATTTCTCGCTTATGGTTTATACCTAAGTATTCGTTTTTTAATCATTAAACCTGGGGGTAAACATTATGAGTGATTTACGCAAGCAGCTGAAAATAAGCACGGAATGTTTAAAAGAAATCAACGATTTTATCCTGGATGAGAATAATAAACTGATCAATGAGTTGATCACTATCGTAGAGAAATATGGCGGGCCTGAGCAGATCAACCGTAAAGCGGAGGAAGCCAGGAAGCTAGAAAACCTGCTGGCCCGTTTGAAAGAAGGGGGCTCACCATATCTATCCGATGTCGAATGGTTGATCAGGCAGAGGGATTCCGGTGCCTTTATTAAGATCTCCGACTACCGCAAAAAACTCCTCGGTGAGGATGCGGAGTCGATGTCATTTAATGAAGAAAATGCGGTTACCCTGGAAATCAGTGCCCTGCAGTTCTTCCCCTGGCTGATAGCTGAAGCCAGGCAGGCTATTGAAAAAAGAGAGCTGATGCCCGGACGGTATATCAGGGTGCGCAGCATGAAGGAGCAGGTGAATGATAACGGGGACACCCTGGCTGTCGCTGCAGCAGTGCAGATTTTGGGTGCAAGTTATACCGAGACATTGGACACCAGGGGGACCGACGGCTCTAACGTGCATCTGGGCGGGCCGGACACGATCACCGGTTATTTCGGGGGCATAGGTCAGCCCAACGATTATCCCCTGAAGTGGGTCGAAGAGTATCTTTACTATTATACAAAGTATGGAATTCGTCAGGTGCTCAATATAAACGCGGGTACTATTCTCCTAGCTTATATGCTTCATAAGCTTGGCATCGATAATGAGTTTAAAATCTCGGTGTTTATGGGAAACGATAATCCCTATGCAGTGCTCTGGACATTGATGGCTGCCAAACTTTTTTCACGCGAGGACGGCACAACGAGTTTGATAGGGTTAAATTTTTCCAACTCTGTTAATAACAATACCCTCCGGGAAAGCGATAAAATACGCCATGCCATGGGCATGAGCAAGGTGGTCCGCTTCGAACATCATATCACAGAGACCTACAAGTCCATTGTGCGCCAACCCTATAACCGCCGCCAGGAGCTGGTTGAGGTTGCCGGAGATGTTCCGAATATATCAGCCAAACATGAAGGCGCAGGTCCCGAAATCGACTCTACCCGTGAGCATCCCAGTGACATCCTTGAGTATTTTCTAACCAAAGAAGAGATTTTGGAGAAGGGCCTAATGGAAGCTCTGGAGAGAAATTATCTGGACAAACACAACGCGTTGAATGAGACTGCAAACGCTCTCACCAGGGCCGGAATAGGTTTAATAGCTGCCGGAAACATTCACTAAAACAGAAGTATTAGTGTTTGTCTAAAAAATTGAATAAGGAGGAGGTAAAAAAAAGCAAGGTTAAAAGAGGAAAAAACTGCTCCAATTGAAAAATCTATCTTTTGGATCGGTTTTCTCGTAATCGTGGTTGTCTGTGTCTTCATGGGCGTTTTTTCCGAGCCCGTGAAGGACGCCCTTGGCAAGATCTTTAACTTTACCACCAACCGATTTGGTTTCGCCTACATATGGTTTATGATTGTCATGGCCGGGGTCCTTGTATTCCTCGCGTTCGGAAAATACGGCAAGGTTAGGTTTGGCGGCCCCGACGCTTAACCTGAGTTTTCTACCATGAGCTGGATAGCGATGTTCTTCTGTTCAGGTATTGGCACTTCTTTGCTGTACTGGGCATGGTGGGTTGCCTATGGACCTTATATGGGATTGTTCATTACAAAAATCTCAAAAGGCAGGACATTCAAAGAAATAATTCTTGCTGTTTGCCTGGCAGGGCCTCTCGGGTGCGCGGTGTTTTTCGCCGTCTACGGTAACACCGCTCTCCATATGGAGCTCAACGGCATCTTCCCTGTTGCTAAGACGGGTTAATAACAGGATTACTTCTGTTCATTAATATGGCAGAAGCTCTGCGAGTTTTGGGTAATACGAAGAATAAAAATAGATATACTGCCTCTCTTTTAGAGAGGCAGTATATCTAATCGTTGTAACAAAGAGAAGGAGAAAAGCTATGCCCGAGATTGTAAAAGCTAAAATGGCTGAAGCGATAATTCAAAAAGCACTGGACCTGGGTGCTTCGCTTGCCGGTATCGCTAAAGTGGAGGATTTAAGACAATCCCCGTCGTTTGTTCTCGCTCCCAGGCTTCTCCAGGGAGAAAGTGTGGCAAACAGGCCAAACGAACTCGGATTAAAGCCAGGCGAAGTTTTCTGGCCGAAAGGCGGAAAGTCTGCTCTGGTAATTGCTTTTGAGCATCCGGAAAATAAGCCGGAACTTGATTGGTGGGAAAATAGAAAGGCAACTCCCGGTAACGATATATTGATTAAGGTCATTGACCAGTTGTCTGAATGGGTTGGAAATAACTATAATGTAAAAACCTATCACATCGTTTATCACATAGAGAAAGGGGGAATATTTCTCAAAGACTCAGCAGCACTTGCAGGGCTTGGAGTCATTGGAAAGAATAATATACTGGTAACTCCTGAGTTCGGGCCCCGTGTTCGTCTCCGGTCTATGATACTTACCGAGGATTTGTCTTCAACAGGACCTATCTCATTTGATCCCTGCAAAGGTTGTGATATGCCCTGCCGGAAGGGCTGCCCCCAAAACGCCATGGGTTCTATATTATACTCCGAGGAGGAAATGGGGCAAAAAATGCTTCCGGGAGGAGATGGCAGCTACAGCAGAGATTTATGCAATATCCAGATGAGGAAGGATCTCGAAAATACAGAGGAAGTGAAGGTAGAAGGACAAAAAGAGCCGGATGTATATGTAAAATACTGCAGGACTTGCGAGACCTCCTGTTATGTCGGAAAAAAATAAAATTTTTATTGCTCTCTACCTTAAAGCCTGTATCAGACAGCATTATACAAATAAAACAATGCGAATAGGAGTATACGATGGCAGAAACGGAGAGTTTAATGACCAAAGAAGGTGATTGCGGGTCATCCTCTCTCCCGTCCCGGAGGAGTAAAATTGTATCGGCACAGGAGGCGATTCTCCTTATCAAGGACGGGGACACGGTGGCCACAGACGGTTTCTGCGGTGCTGCGCCCAGGCTATCTAGATTTGTAATAGAGAACAAAATCGAAGCTTATAATTTCCCACAAGGGGTGATTTCTCACATGTTTCGAGATGTTGCAGCACATAAACCCCGCACCATTACTACAATAGGACTTGAAACCTTTGTGGATCCCAGGTATGGGGGAGGAAAAGCAAACCGGATGACCACCGAAGATTTGGTGGAGTTTATTACTTTTGACGGTAAAGAATATTTGGCTTACAAAACTTTCCCCATCGATGTTGCCCTTTTGCGCGGTATCGATATAGAAAAAGATATACTGGCGAATATGGAGTTTGAGTCCGTAATAAAAGATCCCCGGGGCTTATGGATGGGCGAATTTTCAGGGATTAACCGATGAAACTCATTGATGATCTCTTAAAACAATAGCCCTTCCGGGACCAGGATTCAACGGCAACTGGCAGAAGAAGGCTATCAAGGTGGTATAACCACAAAGAGAGAGTATCTACGGGAGAAAAGGTTCAGAAGCAAGAGGTGTATATTCCTCTGGTCAACTGTCGGGGAGAGTGTGCTCAGGTTTATTCTTCCTGAGATGGTTAAGGATTTTCTGTATCTCTTCAGGATTTGTACCAGATCTCTCCCTCATTTCCTTTTTAAAATTATCAGTCTTCTGTTCTATTCTTCTATCCTGAATAAAAGCATGATCCGGCCCAACAGTCAATACCCTTTTTGTTAATTTGGTCTTTCTATTGGCATTAATACAATCTTGAAAAAATGAACAAGCCTCGCACACTGTTTTGCTGAAATAAATGTTGATTTTACCATTCTTGCATACGTTTGATTTTACACTTTCCTGTCCGCTCATTCCCTATAATCCTGATCTTTCTTCTCTATCTCTTCCTGTAACATCAAATGAAACTGAAAAATTTATAAAAGATCCAAATTACTTTCTTTATTTAGTTTAACTCTCACCCAGTGCAGGAAATCATGAAAATTCAATATCAAGCCTGTTGTTATGTAGAAGTAAGGGCACAAAAACTATTTTGTTTTTGACTATTATAGTATAACTGTTATACTTAAATTGTGCGGATTAGATTTGATAAATCGAAAAGTGGACGTCTTCGGAAAAATCCTAAAAGAGGAATAGGATTCGAAGAAGTTCAAGAGATTTTTCAACATACATACTTTGAAGATTACCGATCCGATGATCCTGAGCAATTTTGAGCTATCGGATGGGTAAAAGGAAAACTCTTTTCAGTCATTTATGAGGTTCGTGAAGATGAGGAAGGTGATTATAGTCATTTTGTAACACTTTGGAAATCGACTCCCCAGGAGGAAAAGCTTTATGAAGAAAACGTATAACAAACCGACTGCTGATGAAATTGCCGATATGGCAGACAGAGGCAAAGATATTTCTCGGTATTTTACAAATAAGGGGAAAATGAAATATCCTACCCAAAGAGTCAATGTTGATTTTACCGTTGAAATGCTAAAAGAACTTGATGAAATGGCTACAGAATTAAATATAAGTCGGCAGGCAGTTATAAAATCTTATTTGCGGCAAGCTTTGGATCAACATAAGTTGGCTAAAAGTAAAGCGAGTTAAACATCCTGGCAAGATACTAATAGCTTTTTTCGCAAAGGTACTCAACATTATGCGACTTTCGTCGGAAGCGCAGCTTCTGAGGACACTAACTCATGGCAAAAAAGAAGAAGATACCAGAGAAATACCAAAGATGGATCGATGCCAGGAAGAGATACCATCTTTCTCATGCCCACATACAGATGGCCAGGGAATTAGGTATGAATCCCAGGAAGTTTGGCAGCCTTGCAAACACCAAACAAGAGTCCTGGAAATTGCCTTTGCCCGATTTTATTGAGGAGCTCTATTTCAAACATTTCAAGAAAAATCAGCCCGATAATGTACGATCAATTGAGCAGATGGTGAGTGACTATAACAGGAAAAAAGAATCATAACAATCAGGTTAAGACGTAATCCAATCATAGAAACGAATCTGATCAATCTATCTTTTTACCTGATCTCACAAGAAGCGATTATCTTCTCTTAATTTCTCCGGTCGCCCCCTCCCTGGCACAAATAAACTAGCCGTCCTGGCGGGCTTGTCTTGGTTTGCAGGGTGCTGCAGAAATAGCTTCTAAAAAACGTCCCTAAAAAGATGTATCTTGCCTTATCCTCATTTTCCAATGATCTGAACAGTGATTTCTCTGCTTCTTGAACGGTTGTCGAAATCGATCAGAATGATCTGCTGCCATGTCCCGAGTATGAGGCTGCCTTCTGAGAAGGGAACTGTAATATCCTGACCTGTGAGTGACGCACGCACATGGGCATACCCGTTACCATCACCCCATCTCAAATTATGTTCGTAGCTACCTTCCCTAGGCGCGGCACGTTCAAAAGCGTCTTTCAGGTCTTTAATGAGACCGCTTTCATACTCGATGGTAGTGATACCCGCGGTAGAGCCGGATATAAATACCGTCACTGTGCCTGTACTGAATCCGCTTTTACCCAGGATGCGCTGAACATTCCCTGTAATATCTATGATATCTGTTTCGCCTTTTGTATTTATTTGAAACGATCCTGTATAAATTTCCACACCTTCTCCTTAAGTGCCGTGTTTATTGAAAAAACTACTTCGAGAACATAATAAATATTGCCAAATATACTTTAACAAAAGGTAACTATTCAGCAGTACAAAAGTTAATTTCAGGGAAGAAGGGATTGCCCTGGAAAATGTTTTGAATGGCAATAATAACATTGCCTCTATGTTTCTTAACTGTTGAAATGTAACTTCTTATCCTACAAAAAGAAACAGCACCTTCATAACTGCGAAACGTTCCAGATATTTTCTACTGTACTTTCATCATCCGAATGTCTCTTTCTGCTTGATTGTTATCAAAGGGCACTTTGAAGGCGTACATGAATGCAAGCGTTTCTTTCCCATACTGTTCAAGCCGCTCCAAGAGGTTTCTTGCTTTACTCTTTTTTTTTCGCCCACGCTTCTTTTCTCCTTCATTTACCTCCGATGGTGGATTCGCTTTCATCCCTTCTCCCACTATCCTCTTATACCTGTCTTCAAATTGTCTGACCGTTGTCGAATCAAACATGATGATTGCGGCGATTATGTTGATGTATCAACCAATTCACTAGAATTTTGTATTCTTCATATGGATTACTTTGCATTTGTTATTCCTCCGTTAATCTTGGCGGCTTGCAAACCCTGCACGGTTCATATCCTTTCTCTACTGCCCCCTCAAGCGATATCGGTATCTTGCTATTGCTTAAAAACCTGCAGCCAGCCCTGTGATATTTTAATCCAGTCTTTGTAATATAAACAGGGATCTCTTCCTGCTTCTACGGGACCTCCTTTATTCCCTCTTCCCCGGCCACCCGATTCTCAGATCCACCAGGCAGTAGAATCATTTTACAAGTGATATAAGTATTGCTCCATTCTCCGCCCATTAAGACATTCTACTGGCGGTAATAGATTTAATATTCACTTACTGACATCTATACAAATCAGATCATCTGCAAGGTTCCTGCTGTATATCTTACCTTTATACAAAACAGGGGGTGTATAAAAAAGCCTGGGCTTTTTTTCACCTCCAAAGACATCACCACTAGATATCTCTTCATATGATAATGGTGTTACCTCTGCAATATGAAGAGTGCCATCTTCCTCAAGAATTATGAGTTTTCCATCTGCGGCAATCAGTGATGCCATTTTCATTTCCTTTTCCCACATTACATCCCCAGTTTTAACGTCAATACAACGAAACGGACACAAAGTGCCATGGTCCCCATCACTCCCGTAAAGATAACCATCAATATAAACACAGGCGCTGAACTCATTTCTCATGTTCTCATTTTCCCATACTACCTTGGGTTCATTACCAGTTATTTCTAAGAGTGCGCACCGAGCAAAAGACCAGCCAGTTGATATGAAAACCTTATTTTCAAAAAAGATGGGATCAGCTGCGTTAGCCCCAGGAGTCATAAACTCAAAATACCACAACTGCTTCCCTGTTTGAACATCTACTGAGTATAATCCCGTGCAATAGTACATAAGCGCACTGCGTTTGCCTTCCCAGTTAAACATAACAGGAGTTGCATAGCTAGCCAAATCTTTACTCTGAGGACAAATCTTTGAAGGGTGGTATTTTTCACTGATCCACACTTTCTTACCATTATTTTTTTCAAAAGCTATTCCTGAAAGGTTTAAGTTTAAAATGACGAGATCCCCTTCAATAACCGGAGATCCTCCAAAACCGTAGGTTGGTCTCGTTACATCATATTCGGAAATGAGATCCCTCTCCCATCGGACCTTCCCATTTTTCGCCTTCAAGCATAATAAAATCCCCTCTTTGCTTAATGCGTAGACATACTTGCCATCAATAGTTGGTGTTGCCTGTGGATAAATGAAGCTTTCAAATGAATGTCGCCAGATTTCCTCACCAGTTTCAGCATTGAGGCAGAAGACTATATTTTCTCCACATATTTGCCCTATTGTATAGAGGCGATTGTTTTTAATAGCAACATTTGAATAGCCTATACCTATATCCACCTTCCACAATATTTTAGGACCTCTAGCCAATGCTTCAGGATCCCAGTTTGTTTCGTTAGAGATGCCATCTCCATTGGGACCACGCCAACGTGGCCATTCAAAATCGTCCGTAATACCATATGTGATGCATATTCCAAATAACCAGATGGACAAAATAATAATCAACGTTCTGGTCTTCATTTTGCAATCCTCCTTCTAAAACT
>SDBS01002201.1_pt1 | contig 19600 bp, 23 predicted proteins | sample 2277091 | NCBI WGS metagenome assembly SDBS01 (sample SAMN10404972, study PRJNA504765) | marine sediment metagenome | isolation source: marine sediment core GS10_PC15, 163 cmbsf | place: Arctic Ocean: Southern Knipovich Ridge | collected 2010 | reverse complement strand
GTCGCTCCTTCGGAGCTGTTAAACCTAGAAAATTTGAATTTATAGCGTCGCCTTTAAGCAATACCTTCTATAGGTTTGTTGAATAACAAATCTATTTTTATATCCAACTTATGGGTAATGATAAGGCTTGGTATAGCCTACACCTTTTATCTTTTATATATGTCATCTAAGCGAACAATATCATCCTCACCCAAGTAAGCGCCTATTTGGACTTCAATAATCGCTGCAGGCTCATCCGTAAAATTCTCTAGTCGATGCAATTCTTCGATCGCTATATCAACAGTATCATTAACATTATATTCTTGAGTCAATTCACCAACAGTAATTGTCGGCCGGCCTTTAATGACCACCCAATGTTCAGCCCGCTTAAAATGTTTTTGTAAAGATAATCGCCCACCAGGGTTAACTGTAATAATCTTGACTTGGTAGCCATCGCCCATTTCCAAGGTTTTGTAGATACCCCATGGCCGTTCATAAATTTTACCAACTTCGTTCGCTTCTGTCATTTTACATACTCCTTTTTTTAATTCTAGACTCAAACTTTTAACAGCCACGCCTTGGCGTGGCCGGGTCGCATAATATGCGACCCCTACACTATTATCGATTAACCAACGCTTGTTCCGCCAATGCAATCGTTCCACAAATTCCAGATTGCTCTCCTAGCCCTGGAGAAACAACATAATTCTGAATGTTTTCTAAAATCGCTTCGTGTTGAATATATCCGTTTAGCAAATCAGGGACTCGTGCATGAATTTTTGGTAACAATTCTTTGCGCTTCATCACACCACCGCCCATAATAATTTTTTGCGGCGAAAGAGTCACTATCCAATTTGCGACGGCAACCGAAAGATAATCAGCCTCTAAATCCCACGCCTCATGATCTGCCGGCAAGTCTAATGCGGATTTGACATTCCAACGAGCTAACATAGATGGTCCGGTTGCCAAACCTTCTAAACAATCGCCATGATAAGGACAAACACCAGCAAATGGATCTTTTTGCTTATCATGTGGAATAAAAATATGACCCATCTCAGGGTGTGTTAACCCATGCATCAATTTTCCAGAAACCATACCTCCGCCGCCAATACCTGTTCCAACAGTGATGTATAAAAAAGTTTCTAACCCTTGTGCAGCTCCCCATCGATGCTCACCAATCGCGGCTGCATTTACGTCTGTATCAAAGCCCATCGGCACATTAAATTCCTGTTTGATTGCACCAACAAAATCAAAATCCCTCCAACCAGGCTTTGGCGTTGATGTGATATAGCCATATTTATCAGAAGACAAATTCACATCAACCGGACCAAAGGAACCGATTCCAATCGCAAAAAGTGGTGTCTTTTCATGGTTAGTTTTGAGAAATTCAATAACCTGTGGGATGGTATCACTCGGTGTGGTTGTCGGAATTCGCACTTGTTCGTAAATTTTACCTGTCGAATCACCGACAGCACATATCACTTTTGTGCCACCCGCTTCAATTCCCCCAAATACAATCATAAAACCGCTCCTTTAATAGTAATAATGCTCACTTAATTGGGCAATCTATAACGAAAAACAATGAAAATCAATAGATTAGTGGGGTTCGATCACTCTCATGAATGAAAAAGCGTGCTTATCCCTAGAATAACCACCGATAGCAATAACAAAGCAAGACCAAGCCAAAGAACATATTTGATTTTTTGTGTAATACCAGTCCATTCTTTATAACGCCAACCTACAAAATTTGACGTTAAAATAATTAAAACCATAAAAAGAGGCCAACCAACAATTGGACCTAATTTGCCAATAAGACTCGATGCTCGACTATAAAAAATCAATGAGCCAAACCAAAAAGCACCCATCATAAGAGCAAATAGAAAATATTTTCCTGATGCAGCTGACTTATAGTTTTTAAATGAATGATTCTTCTTATGTAAATACAACATATAGCCAGCATAAGGAATAAACGTAAATATTAGGAAGCCTGGCCACATGATCATCGACGCACCTAACTTACTTGCACCCATGTTCTGTGCAATTTGCTGCATGCCAACAGTCAAAGAAAAAGAAAAATTCTGGCCAGCAGAGAACAGACCTGCCGTGATTGCCAATATAACACCACACATATAAAAGCGCTTTGAACGCAACTCTGTTCCAAGTTTACTTTGTTGTAACCGATCGCGTAAATTGCCTGCATATGTAGACACAATTAAACCAGCAATAGCAAACAAAGTGCCTAACAATGTAATGATTCCAAATGGCGTCAAAATTTGATTAGAATGCTGAAAAACAAGTGGTAATAGAAAACCAAGCCCCATACCCAAGCCCAAACAGATCACAAAGCTTAGTCCAATGCCAATCATGCTAATAGCAAAAGCAAAACCAACTTGACCAGCACCAAATAAAAAACCACCAATCATCATAACAAGTATAATGTGCCAAGGCGTTGCCGCATAGATTTGCAGAACTTGTGGCGCTAGAATAAAGATTGCTATCCAAGGAAGTAGAATAAACGCCCATATTGAATATTGCAGCCAAATATTTTCAAATCGCCAATCTTCAACGAGCTTCGTCGGCAATGCGAATGCTCCATTGATCATTCCAGCAACAAGAATAAAAACAAGCGCAATCACAACATTCATTTTTTAAACCTTAGTGATGTTCAATCCCTTCTTCTCTAAATGGCAAAGGCAATTGCTTTGCTTTGCGTCTTTTCAGATTAAATAGAGCCCGCCATTCGCCCCGAGCCTGATATTTTCCTCCAACTTGATAGCTTGTTGAAAGCTCGCGAGCACCAACCGGCGGATAATATTTATTGTTTGTCATACCATAACCTCCATGTATTAACTGAGACAAATTTAAACTTAACAGTACAAATTTATAACATGAACATCACGACAAGATCAACTATTATTCTGTTCGATACTACAAAGCGATTGATTGGCGGAATTTGAGCATAGGTGCTTATCAGCTGGCAGATCGGTGTAATCGACGATTTTTGAGCACTGCACCCAACCTTCATCAAACCCAGAAACAAACATTTTTTTATTAAAGGTCACATCGACTGGATTACATTTGCCATTGCGCCATGTCCAATCCAATGACATGCCCATATAACTTTGCGCCCAAGTTGGCTCACCTAATAACGTTTTAACCTGAAGACGAGTCATGCCAATTTTAAGCTTGATGGCTTTTGTTGAAAGTTTTGTTTGTGGTGAGGGAGGTTTTAAACGAGTTTTATGTATGGTGTATGATTTAGGCCGAGCAACTTGCTCTGATTCCAAATAACTTCCTAAACTTCCCCAAACACTTGCGTGATTCTTTGCCTTCATTTTTTTTATCAAAGGTGGTGATGTTGAAAACAATCTCGCAAACCCGACATTTATTAAAAACCCAACAAAAAAAATTATTAAAAAAATTCGCACACAAACACTTCCTCTATTATCACCACTTATTATTATGAACTCGATCACTTTGGTATCGATCGACAAACGCTTGTTTCGTATCGGTATATCCAACAACAACAATTCCAATTGGTATGACTGTTTTTGGCATATCGAAAAATTCGCGGATTGTATTCACCAAATCTTCTTTTGGATAAACACCCAACCAGACCGAACCCAAATCAACATCACGAGCTGCTAATAAAATATTTTGGATTGCAGCAGAAACATTTTGAACACCAAAACCGACTCGATCCTCTAATACTTCATCATGACAACAAACAATAGCAAGGGGTGCTTCTTGACACATTTTTCCGTAAGGATGAACATCTGCTAATTTATTTAATAATTTTCGCTCGTTGACAACAACAAACTGCCAAGATTGTTTATTATGAGCAGATGGCGCATTCATAGCCGCTCTTAATAATGTTTCCGTTGTCTCTTTGGAAATTGACTTATCAGTAAATCGCCTGACACTTCGTCGTGTAAAAATCGCATCTAATGTTTCCATCACATCCTCCGTAAGCACAATATAAAAAAAACCATCAGAGAAGAGCTTTTGTTTTTTTGCCGACTAGCGTCCAGGGATAGATGACGCGGGAGGTACAGGGATGTACCATGGAGGCAAAAACACAAAAACTCTTCTCTGACGGTTCAAACAACCTCAATATATTCTCCAGGCCTTAAATCTTTCGGCAAACGATACGGCCCAAAACTAATACGAATTAACCGATTCACTTTAACGCCTTGAGTTTCCCAAAGTCGTCGAACTTCACGATGTCGTCCCTCATGAAGCGTCACATGATACCATTGATTCGCACCTTCAGTTTTATTCATCTTTTGAATTTTATCAAACCTTGCAAAACCATCTTCTAATTCCACTCCATCCTCTAAAGCGTTTACTGCCTCTTGAGAAACCTCACCTAACACACGAACAGCGTAAGCGCGTTCAATTTCAGAAGAAGGATGCATCATTTGATTAGCAAACTCACCATCATTAGTAAAAAGCAGCAAACCACATGAGTTAATATCTAATCGCCCAATCACAATCCAACGACCGGTTGCTAATGCTGGCAAATGATCAAAAACTGTTGGTCGACCTTGTTCATCTGATCGAGTACAAATTTCACCAATCGGTTTATGATAAAGCAACACTCTCTTTTTTCCATCCTTTGAGGATATACGCGTAATTTGTTTTCCATCAATCGCAATTTTATCGACCGCATCAACCCGGCATCCAAGTTTAGCCAACTCTCCGTTAACTTTTATTCGGCCCGCTTCTATCCACTTTTCAATCGTGCGGCGAGAAGCAATCCCTTGATTGGCGAGAAATTTTTGGAGTTTTTCAGACATTTTCTATGGATTCTTCTTCTGTTGTTTGAGGTTGTGAGTCATCAATAATTTCTGGCTCAAGCAACTGTTCAGTCTCTTCAGCCTCTTCACTATCATCTGAATTTGTATCTTCAGCCGGTGCATCTTCTTGTTGTGATAATACTTGCTCCAATCCTTTTTCCATTTGATTCAAATCTTGAATCTCAGACAATGGCGGCAATTCATTTAAATTCTTCAGGCCAAAATTATCAAGAAATTGTTTTGTTGTAGCATAAAGCCCTGGCTTCCCTGGTACATCACGATGGCCTACTATTCGCACCCAACCATGTTCCAACAATGTACGCATCATATTGGTACTAACAACAACACCACGGACTTCTTCAATTTCAGCCCGAGTAATCGGTTGACGATAGGCAATTAATGCAAGCGTTTCCATCAACGCTCGCGAATATTTTTGTGGCTTTTCTTCCCACAAACGTTTAATCCATCCAGCTAAATCAGCCCTCACTTGAAATTGATAACCGCTTGCCAAATTTTTAAGCTCAATACCACGCTCATCATACTGCGCAGCCAACTCATCAAGCGCTTCTTTTATCACTTGTTTTTCGGGTCGTTGTGATTTCTCGAAAAGTTGCAACATTTTATCAACGGTTAAAGGCTCACCTGCAGCAAACAATGCCCCTTCTAAAATTCGATGTAACTGTTTAATTTCCATTATGTTCCTCTAATCATTTCTTCAAATTTTTCTATCTCACTGTAGGCTCAATTTTGGAGAGCAATAACGCGGCAAAAGCTCGCGAAAAAAGCGAAGATTATAACTAATAAATGAGCCTTTTTCGCGAGCTTTTAACAAAGTTAGCGCCTCCAAAATTCAGTCTGCAGATGCTTTAATATAAATTGGTGCAAACGGTTCAGACTGCACCACCTCAATCACCGAGTTTCTAAATAATTCTAAAATCGCAATAAATGTCACCACAACACCCGCACGACCTTCTTCAAAATCGAAACAATCGTAAAAAGGAATAAATTTGTCTGATCTTAATGTTTCTAACACTCTTGTCATTCGCGCACGAACTGACAAAGGCTCACGTTGAATATGATGCGATGTATTTAATGTAGTGCGATGTAAAACCTCTTTAAATGCAAACATCAAATCTTGCAAATCAACTTCTGGAATTTGTTTTGTTTCTGACGCAATTTCTGGCTCTTTTGCGATCGCTAAGAACGTATCACGACCACGTCTGGGTAATTCATCCAACTCTTCAGCCACCTTTTTAAAGCGCTCATATTCTTGTAAACGACGAACTAGCTCAGCTCGCGGATCATCTTCATCTTCTTCGCTAACTGGATTTGGCAACAACAAGCGCGATTTAATTTCAGCAAGCATTGCCGCCATCACCAAATATTCTGCAGCCAGTTCAAAACGTAATCCGCCCATCAAATCAATGTATTCCATATATTGCTTTGTAATTTCGGCTACTGGAATGTCTAAAATATTGAGATTTTGCTTGCGAATCAGATACAGTAACAAATCAAGCGGACCTTGAAATGCATCTAAAAAAACTTCTAACGCATCTGGCGGAATATAAAGATCATCGGGGAGCTTCGTATATTCTTGACCTTGAACACGTGGCGTACGTACTGCTTCAGGCTGTTGTTCTTGTTGCACAACTAATTCATTATCACTCATCAATCTTTCCACTGCTTATTCCCATAACTCTTTTTACTTCAGCCAATGTTACTTGTGCAACTTTTCGAGCCGCATCACACCCTTCATTAATGATTTTCTGAACCATCTCTGGATTTGCTTCAAATTCTTTTGCTCTAGCTGCGATTGGCGCCAATTCCTCTATCATAGCGTCAATCACCCGTTGTTTACAATCTAAACAACCAATGCCAGCACTTTTACACCCTTTTTCAACCCATTCTCTCGTTTCTTCATTTGAATAAATCTTATGAAAATCCCAAACAGGGCATTTTTCAGGCTCTCCTGGATCTGTTCGACGAATACGCGCTGGATCTGTTGGCATTTTCCGGATCTTCTGAGTCACTTCTTCAGGCGTATCTCTTAATGAAATCGTATTTTTATAAGATTTGGACATTTTTCGGCCATCTAGTCCTGGAAAAACTGACGTTTTAGTCAATAAAAGCTCAGGCTCAGGCAAAATCACGCGACCTTTTCCCTCGATATAGCCCAAAAGTCTTTCTTTTTCATCACTTGAAAGCGATTGCTGTTTTTCCAAAATTGCCTGTCCAGATTGTAAGGCATCTTGATTACCCTTCTCCTGGTAATCTTTGCACAATGCTTGAAAACGTTTAGCTGACTTTTTGTCTAAATGTCCGATCGCATTTTTTGCCTTCTCTAAATAGCCCTGATCTTGGCCATAAAGGTGGTTAAATCTCCTTGCAATTTCACGAGTCAATTCAATATGCGGTGCCTGATCTTCGCCGACTGGCACATGACTAGCTTTATACAATAGAATATCCGCTGACTGTAACAAGGGATATCCCAAAAATCCGTAGGTCGTTAAATCTTTTTCTTTGAGCTGTTGTTGCTGGTCTTTGTAGGTCGGCACACGCGACAACCAACTAAGCGGTGTGATCATAGAAAGCAAAAGATGAAGCTCGCTATGTTCTGGCACACGAGATTGAATAAAAAGATGAGACTTCTTTGGATCAACCCCTGCAGCCAAAAGATCAATCGCCATATTCCATGTGTTTTTTGCAATATTTTGAGGGGTGGCATAATCTGTTGTTAATGCGTGAAGATCAACTATACAAATAAAACTCTCATAGTCACTTTGTCGCTCAACCCAATTTTTGATAGCACCATGATAATTACCAAGATGCACCCCACCCGTTGGCCGAATACCTGATAAAATGCGACCTTGTTGTTTCGACGTACTCAATGTGTTCTCCGAAGTTGTCTGTTCTGGAGTCATTATCGCGGATTCGAACGACAAATGGAAGTGTTGAAAAAATCCTTGCTGCATAAAGTAAGTTTGTTTATAATTTAATCTGCCTGGATGGAGTCAACCCAAATCGGACGGAACCTCTTTTCAAATAACGCATTTCACTAAGGGGACATCAATGATGTTAGGCTTTAAATCAACAATATTTCATAAACTCGGAATCTATATTGTCAAAACGATTAGAGTGATTGGCCACGTGTCTGGCATGATTATAGTTGCTCCGATGGCGTTTCTTCCTAAAATTTTAAAAATATCCAGTTCATGGGGATTACCCGCTTCTTTAGGAGGTGGCGCAACGATGACTTATGCAGCGCTGCCTTTGCTAGAAAACACAATAAAAAGCGATGACATTTCGCAGCTTATTATAAATAATAAATTATTACGCAAAAAAATTGGTAACCAATTAGATAGCGTCGTCGTACAAGATAACACGCATCAAAAACTATTAGAAAAATTCGATAGCTTAGTAAAATTTAAACCTAATTCTGTCAAAAAATGTCAAATCGCAGCAAATATCAGCTATGTCTCCTCATTATTCTTATTAGCTCTATCGACAGCCACATACTTTATAAAAAATGAAAAGATGGATGAGAATAATACCTGGGGCAACGCCCTCATAAATTGTTCGGCAATATCAGGTTTGTTGGGGATGTTGATAAGCACGTTGATGCAGTTAATAGATTACACTAAAAAAACAAATTTGTCTCAAAACACACAAAAGCTAAAAACACTTGGAGAAGAGTTGTTTCAACAAAACCCGATGCCAATATCGTTCAACGAATACACTTACTAGAATTTGCTATTAATGAATTTATAATCGGGATAGAATGTTATCAAAATGGCTTTAAGGAAATTGACGTTTTGATTGGCCGTAAAAACGTGCTTAAGGAAACAAAAGAATCTGCAAAAACCGACAAAGATAAAAAGATTTCTGAGCTAGAGAGTAAGCCTACCGACATCGATCAGCCGGCTAACGACGATATAGAAAAAGATAAACAAGCAGCGGAAAAGGAATATCAAGGAAAAATTACAGATCTTAACAAACAGATCGCTGAAACTGATGAATTGATCTCGCACATTAATTTGAGAAAAAAAGACTTTGATCCGAAAACTATTGAAACACTATACACGATTGGTTCTTGCTGGACCTCAAAGGATAAGAACGATAATTCTTTATTAAGTAATTTGCAAGTAATCACCAAAAAACTTAAAGACCCCCAGATTGAACAACCGTTTATTGCTCTAGAATCTGATAGAAGCACAAACAAACTCTCAAAAGATGAAGAAAAAAGAAGGTTGCTTCGTGAGTCTATAACAGAAATTGACAAGCATATCACGCATCGCGCAACAATCAGTTACCCATAAATGAGGAGGATTATTTATGTTTGGACGATTTAATTCAAAAAGACAGAAAGAACTCAATGAAAAATTAAATACAGCAATACTTAGAGAAAACAAGGCAAAAATCGAAAAATATTGCAAGAAAGGCGCAAACATCAATGGCGAGTTCAAAACTGGCGAAGGAACAGTCCTTGAACTAGCTTTGTATACGAATAATCTCATCATCATTCAAACCCTCCTTGAGCAAGGCGCGAAGGTCGATCAATTAACAAGAAACAAAGGAAGCTCGACATTGCATAGAATGACTAGAGAAGTCAATGCTCAATGCAAATGCGCCCAAGAAAAACTGGATTTATTGTTGGAGTATGATTTTAAAAATTCATTCATGAATTTAAAAGATAAAAACGTGAGAACGCCTTATGATTGGCTTAAATCCGAACTTCAAGATTCTTACAGAAAAAAAGTTAAAGAAATTCAAGCACAAATGCCGCGTGAAAAAACAAGCGCTTGGAAAGGTGCTGTTCTTTATCCTTTTCAAACCTGCGGTTTCTTTCCCTCTCCAACCGTAGAAGACTCTTCATCATCAGAAATTGAATTACGAAGCATGGGATCGATTAAACTTAAAAAAGAATAATATTTATACTATAATGACATATGATGAACCAACAAAACATTATCAAACAAGCAGTTGAATTATTACAAGCCGGTGAAGTTGTGGCAATTCCCACGGAAACTGTCTATGGCCTCGCTGCGGATGCGAGTAATGAAGTAGCGGTTAGCAAGATTTTCGAATTAAAAGGTCGGCCAGCAGATCATCCGGTGATTGTGCATATTGCCGATGCATCAAAATTAACTGATTGGGCGATTGATATTCCTGAAAGTGCTTATCAACTTGCCGCGTCTTTTTGGCCGGGACCTTTGACTCTCATTTTAAAAAAAGCACCACATGTAACGCCGCTTGTGACAGGAGGTCAAGATACGATTGGATTGCGCGCACCGTCTCATCCTGTCGCGCGAGAAATATTACAAAAATTTCAAGGCGGGCTTGCCGCACCATCTGCAAATCGGTTTGGAAAAATCAGTCCAACAACCGCACAGCATATTATTGATGAATTTAAAAATGAGATTCCATTGATCATTGATGGCGGGCCATGCGATGTCGGCATTGAATCAACGATTATTGATTTGTCTGGGGATATACCAAGAATTTTACGACCCGGCATGATTTCGAGTGAAAAGTTAAATTCAATCTTACATCAATCCATTACATTATCTGATCAAACCGCACCACGCGTTTCTGGCTCTTTGGAAAGTCATTATGCACCTAGCACAAAGGCGGTTTTAGTTGATTCAGATTTGTTGGAAGATTTTTTAAATAAAACCAATAAAAAAATTGCCGTCATGATGAGGCAGAAAACAAGTGGTGAAAAACAAGCACTCCTAGATCCCGCGGTCAAGCCGCGGGATGACGAAATCATTTTCATGCCAAATAATCCTGAGTCGTATGCTAAACGCCTTTATCAAACACTACATAATCTCGACCAACTTCATTTTGATTTAATTGTAATTGAAGCCGTACCAAACACACCAGAATGGAATGCAATTTCCGATCGACTACGTCGTGCCACAAAAGCTATTTAGCATGAATGTCACGACAAATAATTGCAGCACCTTGTAAAATTCGCGGACCAGGTCGCTCAATCAAACTCGGATTAACAAAATAAATACGACGATTTTTAACGGCTTGTATTTCAGGATATTTTTTCCAGTAATCGAACACCTTATTTTTGTCAGAAAAAACGCTCTCCAAGATGACTTGTGGATTTAATTTTAAAACATCTTCAATACTAACACTTGGAGAAAAGCCTAACGCCTTCTTAAAAAGATTTTTTCCACCACACAATTCAATCACACTATTCACCACTGAACGCTTATTTAAAGTCATCAAAGGAGTTTGTGAGAGTTGAAAGAAAACCTTCACGGGTTTTCGATGCGAATATTTTTGACCGAGTCTTATTAATTCTGCTTTGAATTTTTTTACTGATTTTGCTGCATATGGATATGTACCAGCTAATTTACCAACATCTTCAATCGCTTTTGGAATATCGAAAAGCCGGCTAAAAGAAGCCATATAAACCGGGATTTTAAGCTGTTTCAATTTCTGTACCATTAAAGTATTTGAATATTGCCATGCAATAACCAAGTCCGGACGCAAAGAAACAATTTTTTCTAAGTCAACTTCTTGGTAACTCGCAATGATAGGAATTTTTAGAGCCGCCTTTGGATAATCGCTCTCTGCTGAAACCCCCACAAGATACTGCTCTGCACCCGCCGCAAAAACGATTTCAGTAAGATTCGGTGCCAAGGTAATAATACGATGAGTAGGTTGCGTCAATTCAAACTCATGACCTTCGCTATCAACGACACGTGTCAATGAAGCAAAAACATTGAGCGTAAACAGCATTAAAAAAATAAAAATAACTTGTTTCATGAAAAATTAAACTTGAATTTTATAAAAGAATAATAAGCGCCAATATGACTAACCATAAAATTAATGCCCTATCAACTAACTCTAAAACATGAATTTTAATGGATTCATCGGTCATGTTTTTACTGCGTCGTTCTCTCTCTAAAGCAGCAAATCCACAGTTTGCTAAAATTTCCTCGTTTTTTTGCACGCCGCTTAACACAAGTTTAATCCAGCTTTTTAGCACGACAATAAAATGGCTCATCAATGAAAAACTAAACGCAAACAATCGGATTGGAATCCAGTCTAAATAGCTCTCCAGTTTTTGCGACAGTTTTATCACATCCCCAAAATGAGCTTGGTGCGATAAAATATCGTTCAACCGATATAAAATTGGACCAACAGGCCCTAAAATAATGAACCAAAACAAAACAGCAAAAATATTATGATTAGCTTGAACTAATAAAGTTGCGATTTTCTGATCACTTTGAGTTGTATATACAGCCTCACTTGCTTCGACAGACTGATTCGTTTCAAACTCACCCAAACAGTATAGCAATATCGCAACGGCAAAAATAAAAGCAAATAATCCAAACCAAACAAACAACAAATACCAATAAATCACACCGACAACTGCCACCAATGGCAGCAAAATTGCAGCAAACGTAAAATAAGCGGGCAACTTGAGTCTGGAAAATAACTTGATATATCTGAGAAATAAGGAAAAACGGCGAACATGTTTACCAAATGAAGTCCAACGTTCAACCGCCAAACAAATCAAGATTGCGATAAATTCCATCTTAATAACTCCCAATCAAATGCCTTCCCTGGATCTGTTTTTCGACCAGGAGCAATATCACAATGACCCACTATTCGCTCTAACGTAATACCCGAAAACAAGACCATAAGCTGCTTGATCAACTTTACCAGCTGATCATATTGTTCGGCCTCATAGGGTATATCATCACAGCCTTCTAATTCTATACCAATACTGTACTCATTACACCGTGATCTTCCTTGAAATTCCGATATCCCCGCATGCCAGGCCTGATCATAAAATGATACATACTGAGTCACACCACCCTTTCTATCAATTAATATATGAGAAGAAAATGTTTGACCTTCAAATTGAGCATAATCAGGATGATTACTAGCATCTAATTGCCCGGTGAATAATTCATCAATATGTCCATTACCAAACTGGCCTGCTGGCAAACTAATACAATGAACAACCAATAAATCTACATCACCAGGATCTTTTCGCTTGGCAAAATTAGGCGTTTTAATAATCCTTACATTTTCAAGCCAGCCGGTTACTTTATCTATTTTCATTTTTATAAACTCAATATACAAACATAAGAGTGAAGTCTAACAGATAGATTTTGAAATGCAAAAGGTGTCAGGCATTCGTTAAGTTCGTTAACTTTGTTATTCTCAATAAAACATCAACAGAGGAATCTAAGTTAACGAACTTAACGAATGCCTGACACCTTTCTTAGAGCTTCCACCGAATAAATCGTTTTAAAAATTTCCCAAAAGGCGGATGAGCTAAATTTAAAAAACTAATGCTGGATTGATAAAACACACTTCGATAATGGGTAAACAAATCAAAACCTGCTTTGCCATGATATTTGCCCATACCACTTTGACCAATCCCACCAAAAGGCAGTGTTGGGCTACCTGCATGCAATAAAACATCATTGACCGTAACTCCTCCGGAAGAAATTTTATCAATAATATCATTTGCCCGCCGATTATTTTCATCAAAGATATAAAGCGCAAGTGACGCAGGCTTTTGGCGAACGTATTCAATTGCTTCAGAAAAATCTTGATACGTTAGTATTGGCAGAATTGGGCCAAAAATTTCTTCTTGCATGAGCCGCATATTATTTGTGGCATTTAAAACAATATGCGGCACAAATTTATTGTTCTCCATGGCACTTTTTTCATCACACAAGGGAATGATTTCTGCGCCCTGAGCTTTGGCATCTTGCAACAAATCCGTTAATCGCTGAAAGTGTGCTTTATTAATGATGGATGTATAATGGGGATTCTTTGTAATACTTGTATATTTTTTTTTAACAAAGTTTTTAGCCAAGTCAACAAACAAAGATAATGAAGCGTTTTGTAGCAACACATAATCAGGCGCAATACAAGTTTGCCCACCATTAATGAGCTTCCCTACCATAATTCGATTAACTGCAGTCTCAATCGGATAGTTCTCCGCTATTAAAACCGGCGATTTTCCACCCAACTCCAACGTCACTGGAATTAAATTCTCACTGACAGTTGCCATGATTTTTTTCCCAGTTTCCGTTGAACCTGTAAAAAACAGATGATCAAATGGCAACTGAGTAAATTCATCTTTTATTTTTTCATCACCATGAATCACTTGAACTTCTTGCATCGAAAACACTTCACCTAACAGCTTTTCAAGAACATGGCTTGTGTTTTTTGAGTGTGATGACATTTTCAACATGACACGATTGCCCGCTGCAATAGCCGCGATCAAGGGTTCAATTGCCAAATGAATGGGGTAGTTCCACGGCACAATGATGCCAACAACGCCAAGCGGCTGATGAATCACTCGAGCATAACCAAACTTAAACCATAATGGTAATTTCGCATTTTTTACAAGCATCCATGATTGCAAATTTTTTAATACATATGTGATGCTGTCAATACTGGAAATGATCTCAAAAACTTGTGTTTCTTCTTTGGCGCGATGTCCAAAATCTTCGTTTACTGCTTGACATAATTGATGTTGATTTTTTTTCAGCGTTTTCTGGAGTGCTTTTAATTGAGATTTACGGGTTTGATAAAAACTTGGGCCAGCTGTTTCATGAGCTTCTTTTAAAACTTGAAATCGCTCAAATAAAGTTAACCCCATTACCTAAAACCCCCTACTTCTTTCAAGCTTAACACAAGGCATATGGATTTTAGAACGAATTTCTTAAAATAACTTTCAATCGCCGAAATGTTTGTCGATCAAGTGAATCACGCGCTAAAACAAGTGTTTTTTTGCGGCGCGTTTTAAGATCACAAAAATGCAAAATAATGAGCAACGCAGAAAGATATGTTTGGCCAAGCAAACAGACTTCGCGACTATAACCTGCACCATCAAGTATTTGCCAATCACCTCGTCTAAAAATAATTCGCGTTATCGCCCGTGGTTTTTTAAGCAAAATAATTCCCCAGCAAACTTGATACCAATTTAAAACAACAAAAACGAACACTATGCATTTAGCCCAAAGCCAAATCTGAATTATAAAAAGTACAGTTATGGCAAGCACATGTAATAGAGTTAATAAAATGAAAAGCACTCCTGAGGCTTTCGGTCTGATATCTAGTTGCAAAAACGACATAAAATTCCTTTAGGTAAGGCTACCTTCTGATCCAAAATTCAGTTATTATGCTGTTTTAAAGGATGAGTTTCAACCATGCCATTATTTAAACGCTCGAAAAAGCCTATGAGCCTAGCAAGCAAAATTTTGATCGGCATGGTCGCGGGATTTGTTGTTGGTTTTATTTTTCAGATTTTACCTTCCTATCAATTTGTTAACGTATACATCATCAATGGCGTGTTAAATGTCATCGGGCAACTATTTATTACACTGCTTGAAATGCTTGTTGTTCCGATTGTTTTTGTTTCGCTTGTTGGAGGCACCTGCAGTCTTGGTGGTGGTGAAAAACTCGGCAAATTAAGTGTCAAAGTGCTTGCATGGTTTTTAATTACAACGGCCATCGCTGTTTCAATTGGTATTTTCTGCGCATCCGCATCTCACGTAGGCGTTGGGGCTCACATGACATTGCGCGCGCACCTTGTTATCCCAAAACCTCTAACCGTTGAACAAATGATTTTAAGCCTTATTCCAAGCAACCCTATTCAAGCAATGGCGCAAGGCAACTTATTACAAATTATTATTTTTGCTTTATTACTTGGTATTGCAATATCACTATCGGGCAGTGCGGGCAAACGCATCGCCGAATTATTCGACATGTTAAACACCGTTTTAATGAAGCTCATTGAAATTGTAATGTGGTTTGCACCTTATGGTGTTTTCTGTTTGATTGCAGTCGCTTTTGCGAATATTGGATTTGGATTAATTAAAGAACTGTTGTTCTATTGTTTAATCGTGATACTTGCGCTTGTCATTCAACAATTTGTCACTTATGGATTATTGCTTAGCGTGTTTGCCAAATTAAACCCCACCATCCTTTTCCGCAAAATGGCTTCTGTCATGCTGTTTGCCTTTAGCACATCAAGCAGCAATGCCACAATTCCATTTAACTTAGAAACCACTGAAGAAAAACTGGGGGTTGATAACTCTGTTGCTGCATTTACCATTCCACTTGGCGCAACCATTAACATGGACGGCACTGCAATCATGCAAGGTGTTGCTGCTGTTTTTATTGCACATATTTATCACATCACTTTAACGACCGGCATCTATTTCGCGATTATTGCAACTGCAACACTCGCATCAATTGGCACAGCTGGTGTCCCGGGTGTTGGCATCATCACCCTTGCAATGGTATTACAACAAGCAGGCCTTCCCGTTGCAGGCATTGGATTACTCATCGGTATCGATCGACTCATGGATATGTTGCGCACAATCGTTAATGTTTCTGGCGATGCCGTCGTCTCATGTCTCGTTGCGAAAAGTGAAAATAAACTGAAAGTTGAAACATATAATCAGCTGGATTAATCAATCGGGTAATTAGACTGCTCCAAATACTCAAACATCCCTCTCAACATATTTGCTTCACCACCTTCGGGTCGGCCAGATTGCGACTTTGTATTCATCGCCATCACATCAAAATGCACCCAAGGCACTTTTGGATCGACAAATTGCTGTAAAAAAAGCGCCGCCGTAATTGCACCACCATAAGGCGCTGATGGCGCATTATTTAAATCTGCAATTGGACTTTTTAATAAATCATTATAAGGTTGATACAGCGGCATTTGCCAAACAGGATCTTGCTCTTCATTTGCCGCATCGATTATTTTTTTGGCAAGCTCATCATTCGACGAAAACATCGCCGCAATATCTGTCCCCAATGCAACACGAGCCGCCCCTGTCAACGTTGCAAAATCAATCAGCAACTTTGGTTTTTCAGCACACGCTTCTGTTAATGCATCTGCTAAAATTAATCTCCCTTCAGCATCTGTATTTGTCACTTCAACTGTTTTACCATTTCGCATGGTAATCACGTCACCAGGATGAAAAACATTTCCAGACACAACATTTTCAACTGCTGGAATTAAAACACGCAAGCGAATTGGCAATTTTGCCTTCATGATCATTTGTGCAAGTGCTAAAACATGTGCTGCACCACCCATGTCTTTTTTCATCGCTGTCATGCCTGATGATGGCTTTAAATTTAATCCACCACTATCAAAACAAACACCTTTACCAACGAGCGTTACTTTCGGATTTTTTTTATTGCCCCAAGAAAAATCGATTAAACGGGGCGCATCATCACTTCCTCGACCAACAGCATAAATTGCAGGATATCCTTCGTCGATTAAAACCTCTCCGATCGTTTCTGTAAAAGTTGCATTAAACTGCTCTGCCAGTTTAAAAGAAACGCTTGATAATTCAGAAGGCCCCATATCATCTGTCGGCGTATTAATTAAATCGCGCGCAAAATAAACGCCAGAAACAATCGTTTCAATTTTATTTACATCACACGCTTTAGGAATAACTAATCGTGCGGGACGACGCTTTGCTTTTTTATATCGTGTAAATTGATAAGCACCTAAACCCCAACCAATTAACAGGCGCATTAATTTATCTTCTGACAATTTCGAATCAATCATGTAAGTTTGCAACGGCAATTGATTGGCCAAACCAGCAATTGCCCACATATCATCTTGATCGGCAATACCAACAAATACTTGTTCAATCTTTCCTTGCCGACTCATCAGCAAACAATGTTGATTCGCTTCAGCTTTAAAACCAATTTCTTTCAGCCAAGCTTTTGTTTTTGTGTTTTGTTTTCTAAACCATGACGAAAAATCTTTGTGGCAAACAAGCGTGACTGGTATCGCGTTTTTAGACTGTACTTTCTGATAACAATTTAACATAGATGCTCCAAAGTGTGATGCAATAAGTTAATTGTATTGTATATTAAAAACATTGCCACCCTTCTTTTGCTGCACACCTGTACTTTGAACAACTGAAGCAGAGACAACTTGTTCATTTGAAGCAGGTGCGCTTGACTCAGCTGTAGCTGGTTGCGCTTGAATCGTCGTACTGGTTTTAGAACTAACATCATGACATGAGACTTTAATAATTTTGACTGATTGGCAGACTGGACTCACACTTGTGCTAGTACATTCTATAGCCTTCGTGATTTCAGTTGCTTTTGAGGTGCTGCTTTCATATTCTTTCGCAGTTGATGCTAAAATATTCAGCGCGTTCTGAGAAAGCGAACATTGTTGAGATAATTCTGGTGAAGATGATGTTGCTAAAACCTTGCATTTGTTATTTGCAAAACCTTTTACATTAATATTGATCATCCCGCCGATCGGGTTTGGAATTTGATATGTCCCAACCGTACAATTTTTAATAGCACTAATTGGATCACCCACATAAGAAACAGCCCATACCGCGCCACACATGAATGTTAAAAAAACACCTATCCAAGAAAGCTGCTTAACCATATTGAATCCTTTTAAAAATCGCACCACTAAAATCATTGAAACACAAAACTTCCTTGGAAAACATATTGAGCCTCGCCTTGTTGAACGAGAATTTCAGGTGTTTCAAAGTAACTAAGCAACTCTCCTCCGAGCATTGAAATAAGGACTTTTTGATTCACTGCAATTTTTTCTAATTTTAACAATACCTCCATCGCTGCTGCTGCACCACTGCCACATGCAAGCGTCATACCACAACCCCGCTCAAAAGTTAACATGCTATAAACTGACAATTGCTTTTTTAACGACGTCTTTTCATCCAGCCAAACAAATTCAACATTTGTGCGATCTGGAAAAATATGATCTGTTTCGATGGCTTGACCATTTTCTTTTAGCCAGTCAAATGATGTTTTTTCCAAAACAACGAAGTGTGGATTACCCATTTCAACACGATGACCTTTTATTGAATGGCAGTCTAACGTCACTTCACAAAGATCACGGTAATTCATATGATCAATCTTTATCTGTATATGATTTTCATCCAGCTTACAAGGAATCAAGCTTTGAGACATTTCGATTGAAAATTCTTTCGGACAGAATTTATGGTCACAAAGAAATTGAGCAGCACTGCGCAACCCATTTAAACATTTTTCACCTTGTGTGCCATCGGCATTAAATATCATGCAATGAGCTTGCGCTTGCATTGATGTGCAAACTATTATCACCCCATCCGCGCCCACACCAAAATGGTGAGCACACAAGAATCGAACAAAACCCGACCATTTAGGCGCGGATAATCTTGTCTGAATCTCTTTTTCAGATAAATCCAACCAATCCAGCAAAATAAAGTCATTGCCCATGGATTGGTATTTGTAAAACGTATGTTTCATAAGTTTTCCTTGCTTAATCACTTGTTTTTTTTCATACTACACAATTCTTCATAGGTTTAAAACATCAAATGATAAACGAACTGGCAACAACAATATATAACTTCGCTTTACAGGTTGCAAACTACTTGCCATTAACGCTTGGCATTATCGCAGCCATATGGATCATTCAATTAATCAATAATATTTTGCGATCACGCTTAAGTCATCTCGGCATTTATCCCCGTTCTATCTTCGGGTTAATTGGCATTGCCTGCGCGCCCTTTCTTCATCAAAATTTTGCGCATGTTTTTTTTAATTCGCTGCCGCTTTTCTTATTATTAAACGCTGTCTTACTCAGCGGCTACCACGTGTTTTTTGTCGTGACACTTTTTATTATTGTTGCTGCCGGCTTTGCGATTTGGCTGTTTGGACGTCGAGCAATTCATATTGGCTCAAGTACTGTCATTATGGGTTATTTTGGCTATCTTCTCGCAAATGCTTATCAAAACCCGACTATGGCAAGCATTTTTCTCGTGCTAATTGTACTGTAT
>SDBS01002199.1_pt1 | contig 19603 bp, 34 predicted proteins | sample 2277091 | NCBI WGS metagenome assembly SDBS01 (sample SAMN10404972, study PRJNA504765) | marine sediment metagenome | isolation source: marine sediment core GS10_PC15, 163 cmbsf | place: Arctic Ocean: Southern Knipovich Ridge | collected 2010 | reverse complement strand
ATTTTAAACGATGCAAGGTTAGTTGGCATGATTGACTGGACATCTATTGTTGATCGCACAAGATTTATCAGGGATAATTCACATTGGACATCGCCGCAGAGTATTTTACAAAGTGCTTATGATTCTTACCGTATTGACAAATGGTCTAATCAGCCGTATCGTGTCGAGGTATGGATTGAGAAAGATGCATTAATAGGCGTTATTGAAAGAACATGCAAAATACTTGATGTGGCTCATTTCTCATGCAGGGGCTATGTAAGCCAATCTGAAATGTGGAGCGCAGCACAACGCTATATTGGATATGCTAATAACGACCAACAGCAAGTGGTTATTATTCATTTAGGCGACCATGACCCATCGGGTATTGATATGACACGGGACATCATTGACCGGATTATGATGTTTACAGACAATTGCGGCTCATCTATTGATCGTATTGCACTTAATATGCCGCAGATCGAAGAACTTAGTCCACCTCCGAATCCAGCTAAATTGACAGATTCAAGATGCCAGGGGTACATCGAAAAATACGGTCATAAATCGTGGGAGCTTGATGCAATTCCACCGGATATGCTTTCTAAGCTGGTTACAGACACGATCTTTAAATACCGCGATTTGGATCTATGGAAGGAAATGACAGAAAGGGAGGATGAAGAAAGGGAATTGATTCAAGGGGCTATTGACAATATGGATGAATAATAACTCATTTGATAAAAAAGGGGGGCTATCATGTTATCATGCACAACATCATCAGCGACACGGGCAAAGAGTTTGGCGAAGAGCATTAGCACTCAGTTCCATGTCAACACGAATTACCGGGGTCGGAAGATTGAGATTGATGTCAGGTCGCAGTCGGTTGTTTGCGGTCGGATAATACGGAAGTTGAACGCAGTTAAACGATAGGGGGTAAAATGAAAGAGAAATATCTACCGGTTTTATTCGTTGCCTACGGATTTGCACTGTGGGCTTTAGTTGAATTGCTGTTTTAAAGGGAGGCGTTACAAGGAGAAATAATGGTAATCGATAAGAGCGACAACACTTCAGTTGAATATGATATAACAGATATTACGATAGATGATTATGATATAGAATGTACGTCTATATGGTTTTACTGTGACCAGTGGCACAGCAATAATAAAATCCATGTTATATTGTTGGCAGAAGAAACAGAACAATTAATTAAAGCACTAAAGGAGAATAAAGGAAAAACCATGAAAATCATGAGACAAGTAAAAGGTAGTGCATTGTGGACTGAAATAACGGTGAATGAATTATTTACTGAAGTAAGAGGACTGCCAACCGATTTAACTGAATTATTTACACTTTTAAAAGCCGGGTATTCAACCGAGACAGTAAACTATCAAGCAATATCGGACGGAAAAGAACTCGGGAAAGAGATCGAATCAAAGTGTACTGAGTTTATTATAATGGAAATGGACAGGCACCACAAGGAAGAAACTGAAGCAAAAAATACTTTGATTCTTGAATTATCATTATTAATCGAAAAGAGGTTTAAGGTATGAAACGCAACAGCATCAAGAAAGAACGAGGTGAGAAACCGAAACGAAGCAAGTACGAGATCAAAGAAGGGAAACGGTGCAAAGGTATTCTGGGTGATAACAGCCCATTGCCCGCTGATGTCCAGACAGTCTATCAGCAGATAAACGGGGTACAGGTCAAAATGAAAGTCGCGGGGGAATAATGCTCATCCTCTCTCATATGTCTTTAGAATTGTTTTTAAGGAATTTTGAGCTATTCGCAACAGACTGTAATGATTATTGTTACGATCACGCCGAGGCATTTTAGGGTGTTAGAATCTGACAGTCACTATGTCAGTATCTTGAGCTATCAGTATTTAGACCTCAAGGTTCTGATACCCTTTATCACTTTAATGGAGGGCATAATGAATATTTCCATCAGTCACAAAACAGAGAACGATGACCCCGATTTAAGGCATGAAGTTGAAATAAGTTTTCCGGCTTCTATCTATGATTATGATTTATTGGGAGTGGGGGACAATGAGAAAGCAATTATCGATTTGAAAGGAGAGTTTTTCACGGCATCATTAATGTTGACGGAAGCCGAAGCACTCAACATCATGGGCGCATTTGATACAGAATATTCATTGCGCAATAAAGCGGGAAAAACTTGAATTCCTTATATAGGGGACACTATGAAAATAAAGCACGGATCAATTATTCTCTTTGACCACAATATCAAATTCAAAGACGGCACAGTAACTAATAAATTCGTCTATTGTCGCAAGGGCAAACGTGAGTGGTTCCGGCTACCTTACCAGTGCGGTATATGTAAGTACCATATACCAAATTGGCAGAAGAAAAGCTATCAAATCATCGGGCACATGAATCCAGAAATTGCTGAAACAAGATGTGAACAGTTACCGCTGTTTAAATGAAAGGAGATAGTAATGATAACAAAGAAAATGATTTCTGCTTGGTTTGATGGTGGAATTGAGCAGGGGGCAACTCACATGATAATAGTATGTGATATGTATGATTTGGATGACTACCCTGTCTATGTGACTCTGGATGAGGATGTTCGTGTGATAGAAGCACATTATACGAATAAGAACATGCAGAAGGTAATGGAAGTATACAATCTGCAAATGGAGAAGCAGCCACAGTTGGATGCTGTGAGATCATTTAATCATTAAGACAGGCAAGCATTTGTGAATGAAAGGAGTGAGATACAAATACTATGAAAATAACAAAAGAAGAGTTCATCGAGAACACCCAGAATCCCTCAATCAAGAAGTGGGAAGAGGCATTATTTAAAAAGGCGAAAGATGGTAATATTCATGCACAGCAATTTATTTTCGCAAACATAGCATTAGCAAGAAATAAATTAATTGAAAACTTTATCGGCAAGTATTCCATTGAAGACATCATGGCAGCGTTGAAAGCACGATACGGTGTCGATGCCATTTTCAATGAATTAACCGATTATGGCGCTGATTACGAGACGGTATTTTTTATACAAAACAGTGTCTGTGAAAATGAATGCGAAAGCATTGGAGAGGAAGGCGATTTTTAGTTAAATACTGGCACGAGGTGATCGGGTGGTCGTCAGCGATGGCGACCATTTTTTCATGCCTGCTGCTGAATCTCTACCGCTTTTTTAGGATCGAGTTTTTCTTTTATCCGGCTGGGTTGTGATTTTTCTTCACTATTGGCTATTTCAGCCAGTATTGCTTTAAACCCTAATTCACCGCTCACATCAAGATGCCGCTTGTCTTTCCAATATGCAGAGTCGCGGTTTAACAGGAACATTGCAATTGCCCCTATATCGGCCTGAACATGCTTGGTTGTTTTTGTAATTCTTATTTGACCTGTCGATTTACCTTTATCGTCAACAACATCGGTTGTCTTTATTTCCTCATAATCATATCCTAATGCTTTCCTAAAAAGAGAGTTTTCGACAGCAGAAACAGCCTCTCCGACTCCCTCATCGAGTATATACCGTAACTGAGGAAATATTTTTTTGAATTCTTTCAGTGCTTCTATCCCAATACCGAGTATTTTAGCTATCTGATTTAAGGGTATATTTTTTCTGCGCATAGCCTGAATATGCTCAAGATTATCCGCTATTTTCATCGAATACGTGTCTTCTCTGCCTATACTCTCAGTACCTTTGGCTAATTCTACAGCTAACGCACCATTCGCTTTACTGCCAATTTTGAATATTATCTCGCCAACATCATCAATTCTTCTCACAATTAAACCTTTTTTGCGCAAACTCTCACACACCGGTAAAGCCCAATTCCTGTAACGACATCCAGTGCCAGGCGCACGTTTATTTAATTCCTTGCCAATCACCGATGCAGATATAGCAAGTTTAGGCTCTTTGAAATATACCTTCAGCAAAAGATTATATACTTTTTCTTCGCCTAAAGTCAATTGTGGTTTCACTCTTCTCTCGCTTTCTGAAAATAAAGCTTTCTAACGCCTGTCAGGTGGTCATATTCGAGGTTTATGAGCTTCAGGCCAACATTACCCATGCAACGGACAATCTTCTCGTCAAAGGCATTACAGACACCTTTATGACAGATGTACTTAACGGTTAGTTCATCCGGGCTATGTATTATCGCATCACACATACTGTACCTCTTGAATATTATAGTTTTATTTGGTGATTTTGTCAACCTCAAAAATAAGACTTGACTTTTCTGTACCTAACAGATAAATTATAAGAGTAAACTAATTTTTAGCAATTGTCACTGCGGATAGACCGCTTGACAAACATCGGGAATACTACACACAAAACAAAGGAGGATGGGTATGAAACGAATCTATTTCATCGGTCTTATCGTAATGGTTCTGTTGTGCTTCATCGGATTTACACAGAACGAATTTACTCTTGAGACAAACACTACTATGGATGAAAGCATTTCTGCGGAAATCACATTCAATCCGGCGCGTGTCTGGGACACTGTGAACCTCGACATAGCCAGCGGTGGCATTCTGCATAATACGCTCGCCGTATTTCTTATCAAAAATGATGGTAATTTTCTAAACTCGGTCAATTATATTAAAGGCACAGACCAGTACGCCATATCTCAAACGGCCAAAACACAGAATTACAAAGATGAGTTCGCTTCAACTTACAGTGGTAAAACAGACGACACCCTGGGGATCAATAGATCGACTGGCATAGCCATCGGCGCCGATATTCTCAAATACCCCACGTACAGCATCTCAGCAGGTTAATATAAATTCATAAAGAACTCAAAGACAATTCAAAATCCCCCAGAAATGGGGGATTTTTTTATGCTTAAAAATAGAAATATTAAGTAAATATGATAAATTACTAAAAAAGTTCTTGACAAGAATATTTATATAACTTATAATAAGGGCAGATTACATTACAAAAAGGAGAGTAATAATGCAAAAGAATTGGAAATTAGCCGGAATTATTGGTGAGAAGTTTGACACGCAAGCGGCGTTTGCGAAACATATTGGTATGAACGCATCAATTGTATGCAGTGTTATATCAGGACGATATAGGCTCAATGCTGACGAAATGGCAGCATGGAATGAAGCACTCGGAACCACCAATCTTGAATTTTACCTTGATTAATATTTAAAAGTCTATGTTCTCAGCAAAGAGGTAGGCAATGTGCTTAGACATCGTTACACGAAAGAATGCTATCGCAAAGAGTGACATTGTAGTGTGGAAGAAAGTGTGTGTTAATGATAATGGATTATTCAGCCCGTGGACTAATATAAAGTATGGTTATATAAATAATGCTATATATCATCGCAACGACTTTTTAGACGTGCCTATAGTGAAAGCAGGGCTGTGTACATTTACAAGAAAAAGTGACGCTGCAGAATTAGAGAATATTCCTTTTGGTAACCATGAATTATTTGAGGGGAAATATTACGTGCATAAGATAATAAAATGCATAATTCCAAAAGGAACAGAGATTTCATATGGCTTTACACGTCTAAAAAGAGAGACATGGTTTGGCAGCAATGCACCTTCAATCGTATCCCAACGTCTGATTATCCCGGAACTGAAACCGAGAAAGAATTAATAAAGCGGGACGGTGGAGATAAGTCATTTGATGAGCATGACTGAAATGGGCTTACATTCGGTAATCAAACAATACCTCGCCATCATGCCCGTCCCGCGACGATTGACGTTATAAACACTTGAAAGGGGAAATAATGGAAAGGAAAGAAATCGCAGAGGCAGCGCAGAAAAGCCTTGATAATAGGTGGATACCAAGATCGAAAGGGGATTGGGGAAGCCATAGTTGTGAATTATGTAAAATAATGAATGTTTGTTCAGAGTGTCCTATGTATAATGTACACGCAGAGAGTTGTTGTCATGAATATGATGCATGGGTTGACTCCTGGACAGCAAGAGGGGATCTGAAAGCCGCCAAAGCCCTATGCAAAAGACTTGAGAAGATAGTATCTGATTATTCGTAATTTGTGAAACCGAAAGGAGGCGTTGATGAAAAGGTAGTAGTCTAAATGTTAATCGGGGGCTTAGACAGCCGCTACCGGTGGAGCCCCCGTCAATTAAACTATGAAAGGATGATACAATGAACGGCTCAAACAGACAAAATATATCATTATCAGACACCCATTAGATTTGATTATGGAAATGAGCGAAGGCAACCCGGGAGCAGTAAGCGTCTTGACTCAGTTTATCAATGATGATATAAAAGACTTGATGTTACTTCTGTCTTTAGACGATATGAACATCCGAGGAACGCAGGTGTGGATCGGCTATAAAGATTTTTGCAAAGAAGACATCGAGAAATTCAAGGCCTGTATCCATACACGTGATGCTGACATGATTACTAAAATAAACATGGAAGGTTTACGGGGGAATCATAAACACAAAGCTGTCACCAGCGGCGCATCTTATGATAAACGTGAATTATTAGAAGTCTAATTCTGGCAAGCGAGGATAAATAAAACGCTCATTAAAACGATTAATCGACTGGCTTAAAGAAAGTTTTCAATATGAGATATTCACCGGCCATGACAGAGTCAAATATCTGCGCCGGGTGGCCTCAAAGCTCGAACGGATGGAAAGGGGATAAAATCATGGACAGAGAACGATTTGATAGAATATTTGACAATGATGATTATAAGCCATATCCACAGAAAGACCGTATATTCGCAGGACTTGAAATAATAAAAAAGTATTTACCCGATGAGGATATTGGGGCAGCAGAACATGACATCGTTTATGCAGCAGATTGTGATGAGCTAATTAAAGCAGGCATAACAGAAGAAGATGCAATTATGCTGGAAGTGCTTGGATGGCATATTGAAGAAGAATCTCTCGCACACTTCGTATAGGAATAAAAATGATAACCGTCTGCAACAATCCAAAATGCGAAAACTATGGTGAACCGTGCGATCTTCTACCGACCGGTGAGTATAGTTTCTACGATGACGCATACGGTGCCGGAGCGTGGTTCAAGGCGTTCGATCATGATATAACCGATTGTTGCAGATCGGAATCTTTTGAAGAATACACCGATCGCCAATGGCAAATACACATCGAATTTGGAGATTAAGGGGAATGACATGACAACCGAAGAAAGAAAACTCATCGAAATGGGCGGGACATGGCGAAAGAGAATCTCTCGAACTCAGAGAACGTATCTATGATTTGGAGGCATCCGTTAAAGACCAGGTGAGAGCAAATAAGAAACTCACCAAGGAGCGCGATGATCATATTCGTGCCGAAGGGGCGCTGGATAACTGCGCTGACAAGGTCGGCCAGGGCGCCGAGAACATCAAAAACACAAGAGGAAAATAAACAATGAAAGAAAAAATTGAACATCTCAAATTAGTCGGCATCGTCCATGAAAACTTCATGGGTCTGCAAGCTTGTGATGTGAAGATCGATGAAGAAAGCGTATTTGTAGTATCCGGGGGAAACGAAGCTGGTAAAAGCCGTTTTATCTGCACAATACCTTTTGGGCTGGGTGTCCAGAAGATAGAAGAGCCTGTCACAAAGGGCACGAAAACCGGCAAGGTTATTTTGCATTATGACGGTGACTGCCAGCTTGACATTGAGAAGAAAATATCAGCAAAAGGGTCGCCGAAACTTACTATCAAGATCGATGGCGAAGAGATTAAGAAACCGCAGGATTTTCTGAACCGTATATCATCTCCGGTCGTTATTAATCCGGTTGATTTTCATCTTCACTATACTGACAAACAGCGCATTGAATTTCTTTATGAAGTATCCGGCAAAGGCGAGGATATAGCCCGCCTTGACAGCCTGCACAGCACCACCTATTCAAAGCGTAGTGATGTGAACCGTGACATAAAGGAACTCAAGGGCAAGCTCACAGGTGCCCCTCTTGATGATGGCACAAAGGTCACTTCAATACAAGCACTGCTTGATGAATTGCAGGTAGAGCAAGACAAGAATAGTATAAAAATAAACACAAAAGAAGAAATTGATGTCATAGAAAATGAGATGCCTTGGATAAATACCAGAGTAAAAGAACAAGAAGAACATCTCACTCGGGCGCAAGCTGAAATACAAGAACATACAGAACGCATTGCAGAGCTTAAAGCCGAGAAAAAAGCACTTGAACCTACATACAGAGACCTCAAAAAACAGTATGCCGAAATGCCGGACGGTGCAGTTGATAAAGTGCAGAAGAAAATCAACGATCTCGAAATAACCAACGAAAAGGGTCGAAAGATTGAGGCTGCAAATGAACAACGCACAGAATTAACAGCTTATGAAAAATCTTCCGATAAGCTCTCAACCGAACTCAATAAGATCAAGGCCGATAAACTTGCTTTGCTGAAAGACATCCCGGTTGATAATCTTACGATTGAAGGGGATGAGTTATTCATCAAACAACTACCTTGGAGTCAGCAATCGACAAGTGAGGGCGTAAAAAACGCATTAATGATTGCCAATATGAAGGAAACAGTAATTCGTAATATTATCATTGATTGGTCACACTTGGACGCTGTAAGCCGAAAGGTGGTAACTGAATTTGCCGAGAAAGAAAACTATTTTATTATCTGTGAGCTTGTTAGTGATACTCCTGCTGGCGATGTTTACATGGAGAACGGGAAGACTGAGGTATTAAAATGACCGAAGACAGATTCGAAGAAATCATGGAAGAACCAACCGACTTTTCGAAAGAAAGTATCAACCCTATTATAACAGGCATGAGGATAATTAATAAATATCTGCCCGATGATGATATATGGGGTGCCGATTACAATGAAATACATGCTACTCAATATCCTCGCTTGGTTGCTGCGGGGATAACTGAAGAAGATGCAAAAGCACTCAGACAACAAGGATGGTATTTTGGGTCTGCTTATGAAGGGATGAATAAAAAGCACAGAGTATTAGTTTGTGATATATATTAAAAAAATAAAGGTTTCCCAATGATTGAACGAATAAGGATTGGACGGAAAAGAAGATGAATATAAAGAAAATTGATATAGTGTTAGAGCATGAAGATAAAATATATAAATCTACAGGAGAATGTAGACCTCCCCAAAGTAATGAGATGTTTTTTACGCAAGGCAATATATTTCAAGCCCATGCTAATAGCCCTTTTAAATCACATGAACGACATATCATTATTAAGGAGGCGACCAAATGAAAGAATTAAAAGGGCGTGTTACGATATCAAGAGTGATGGATGCATCGGAAGAAACCCCTATATGGATAGATATTAAAGATGAAAATTCTCATGTTCTTGCCTGTCGTATAAAAATTACCCTTGAGCAATACGCAAAGGCTATTACCGGGCTTGCAGAGATACCATGTTCAATGGAATTCAACGATTCTGGTTTAGTAGGTAAAATACGAATTCGTAAAAGTATTATTGTGCCACATTCAAAAAATTATTTTCAGACGCCAGAAGAAACTGCAAAACATATAGCCGAGAATTGTCCTGATGTTATTGCCGATGGCTGGGAACCATATCTGAACGATTTTAATAATCAATATCGCCATACAGAAGCTGGAATGACCGTGAATTTTACAAAATATGTTGATCCTGATTCACAAGAAGCGAAAGCCGAGGCGACCGATGCCGATAAATGACCAACTGGATGTATTGAAGCGAATAATAGACCAATATGCGCCAGAATATGAGCATTGGAGAACTACGGAAGATAACTCAATTAAAAGCGTAGCAAGAAATAGTCTTAAATTCCTCCGCAGGCACATCGAGGAGCAGGATGCGATGATAAAGGCTTTTAAGCTTGAATACCCGCGTCAATATAAAATGTGCAAAGAGATCGCACGGATGAAGACTGAAAAACGTAAATGCATAGACTGCGCTTCTTATCAGAAATGTAGCAAGTTGATAGGAGTCAAAGAAAAGTCAGTTGAATGCGATTGGACACCTTCACGATTTAAAGCAAAGGAATAGCCATGACAATGGATGCGCAAGAAGCAATGAATATATTATTTGAGGTAGACCACAAAATAATGCAAGAAGCTAAAAGTATGCCTGATCTGGGGTCATGCTCTTTTTGCTTTAAAAATTTTGCTGATTGTTCAAGGCAAGAATTATATGAGTTTATATTTTATTACAATAAACTCCATCAAAAAGAAATGCAAAAAAATACAGAGTTAAAAATAAATCATGTTCACGAATTGGCTGATATTGCAAAAAAGCATAATAAAAGTTTCCTTGGTAGAATATTAGATTGGTAATTATATGATAACTCATATTACACAGTCAATGATAAATCAGTTAGGCCGATGCCCTACTCAGTTTGAATTCCGTCATGAGAAGAATATTATCATACAACCGGGGGCCGCCGCCAGAAAAGGTTCTTCCGTACATAAAGGCGCTGAGGCTGCTCATCGTTTCAAAGTAGAACATGGCGTTAATCCGCCCAATGAACTTGTCAAGGATACGACAAATGATGAATTTATGCGGCTTGTAAATGATGAAGGTGTGATGATAAACAAAGAAGATTTAATGACAATGGGCAGAGATCGCATATTAGGTAAAGCAAGAGACCAAGCCATTGAACTTGCTGCCTCATATAACACTCATTATTTGCCGTCTGTGCATAAGATAGCCCTCTTTGAAGAAAGATTATTTGCCGATATTGGTCTTGGTATACCTATTTCCGGAAAGCCAGACCTTGTGGCTGACAGCCTTAATAATGATATAAAAACATCGGGTATGCGTTGGCTGGATGGTGCTGAGCAGCATGAATTACAACCTCTTTTTTATCGAGTATTATTGAAAGAAAACGGGTTTGGTGCTCTTGATTCGAGGTTCACTGTTCTTGTTAACATGAGTAAGGGGCCACAGAACAGAACTGAGAACACTATATGGGATAAAGACAACAAAGTATGTATCGATGTGCTTGATGTTAAACATACTGATGAAGACGAGAAGAAACTTGTTTTAAGATTACAAGCTTATGTGGAGATGATTAATAAGGGTATATTCCCACCGTCACGCAGAGGTAAAGGCGTATGGTGGTGTCTGAGTATGGACACAGAGGTTTTAACATCAAGCGGATGGAAAACCTACAATGATATTACCGACTTTGATTATGTGCTCACTTTGAACCCATATTCCATATTACTCGAATGGCAAAAGCCAACAATAAAATTCATTAAAGAGCATAAAGAAAGAAGAATGGTATCATACGATGGCAGAGGTTTAAAATTTAACGTTACCCCCGACCATAGATTTATAGTTAGATCAATGGGTAGAGGTAAATATAGGTGGACTACTGGCGCTCAGATAGAGAATAAAGGGTCAATATGTTTTCCGGTATCAGGCTATCTCTATAAACCACATCTTAACATATCGGACGATATATTAAAACTATCAGGATGGCTGTGTGCCGAGGGTCATTTTAGAAAAGACAGCAATATGATAGAAATATCTCAGAATTACAACACGGAAGGATATAGAAAAATCGAAGAGCTATTAAAACGGCTTAATTATAAATACTCTATAAACAAGACACGCCATAATAGATTGTTCCGTATATTAAGCGCAGATGGCAGAAATGTAAGAAAACAGGTACAAGAAAGCAAAGACATTCCTCACTGGGTAGAGCATCTTGACGCACAGCAGTTTAGAATATGGATGAATGCTTTTGTGGATGGCGACGGGCATAGAAGCAGTGACACGTCGTATGTGGTGTCAAGCAAAGATGAATCATTTATAGATAGACTACAAGCGCTTGCAGTGATGAATCGATTCAGCGCAGTAAAGGGTAACTTGAGATATTCTTCAACAGGCGGAAAGTTTTGGAGTCTTTCCCTTCTGGATGGGATAACAGAAAGAATAACTGAATCAGCCAAGAAAGGGTTGAAATACCTAAAAGATGTAAGTGAAAAAGAAGTATGGTGTCTGTCTGTGCCGAACCAAACTATCATGACAAGATATAAAGGAAGAACGCTGATAACGGGGAACTGTTCCCCTACTTGGTGTGGATATTATAATATGTGCAAATATACTTAAAGGGGGTTAATGATGAAAATCGGCTGGGTTAAAATGCATGGTCAAAGAAGGATCGGAATACTTCTGGATACTTACACAAGAAGACTTTACTTTCAATTGGTGTTTTTTGGGTTCTTTTTGGAGTTTGAAACACTCAACCCGCAACTGAAGAGTGCAGTTTTGGCGGGAAATAAAGAAAAAACGTGCGAAACAGAACTAATATTTGACTTCTTCACTTGCCTATGCGATGAACCGGCAACCGTGAAACGTGACGGCAAGTGGCGTTGCAGGCTCCATGACCCTGAAGACGATATGGAGCCTCGATGAATGACCAGACAAAGATTGACAAGCTATTCAATGATTGTCTTTTAACAGATTTTGTAGAATTGCCTAATTATATAGTAGTAAAATATGAATATGGTGCGAGATTGTTTGATGCGTCTAAGCTTGAGCAACATAAAGAGGACATAGAATATTATATGAAATACAAAATCTCATCTAAAAATATACACTATACAGCACATCAGATTGCCTTGTTGATTTATGCTATCAAGGAAGGATTGCCTAAATTATTACCAGATGAAAGTCATCAATATATATCAGTACCAAGTGGTGATTTTACGTTAACCGGGCGTGGCACTGATTGCTTTAATTTTACAGAAAAACAAAAGGAGTAAACGACCATGAAAATTGAATCTACGGCAACATTACGTTTTAATCTATATGAATTGGGTGATATTAAAATGTCCCCTCAAGATGTATTAAAGGAGATTCGTCCAACAAATCATATTAACTATGCTTGGATTCCTCAAACTCTGGGTGATCAAATATGGGTCTGGTATGAATTTAATACGTCAGAGGAAAAGGAAGAGTTTCTTGAAAATCTACCCATTAAATATAAAGACATCGAGGGATTTATTGCAACTTGTTTTACACAGAAAGATTTAGACTATTGGACTAATTAACATTATAAAGATGTTGCCGGATAGAAAGGAAAATAGCAATATGGATAGGTTAAAATTTAATATTCACAATAACATCGGGATTGGTGGTCTTGGCGACACAAAAATATATTATCCAAGTAAACCTCGGTCTTGTCATAATTGCCATCATTCTATTTTTTCCACCAAGGACATGATACACAAAGGGTGCATACTTGATTTTGCTATTATCAATCAAGACAAGGAGAAGAACAAGCCACAGCACCCGAAAGAAAAGTGTTACCCGGTAATGGACGACACCGTTATATCTGAAACACATGCTTACCATGTAAGGAAAACAGTGATTGAGCTTAAAGGTGAGGAGGATTATCAATGAATAAAAAAAGAGTATGGCGTTACTATTGCGAATTCTGTGGTAAAGGTGGGTGTTCAGCCAGTCACATGAAACACCACGAAGCTCATTGCACGATGAACCCCGACCGTAAATGTGGTTTTTGTGATACTGTTGATATGCCTCAACGACCAATAGTTGAATTACTAAAGGCATTGAAAGCTGATATTATCGAATTTAAAAAAACAAATGACTTTAATAAAGAGGAGGAATGTGTGCTTTCAGGGCTTGTATTTTCTTCAGAATATAATGTGCTATTAGATGCCCTGGGAGGAGCATGCGAATTTTGCCCTGCTTGCATGCTTGCAACCTTACGACAATCAAAAATGATTCATCATATCAGATTTGATTTCAAAGATGAAAAAGGAAAGTTCTGGTCTGATTACAATGAAGAGCAAAGAGAAGATGAGGAGATAGAATTATTTAACGATATGTAATAACACAGGAGGAGACAAACAATGGATGATTTCAAAGATGCAAAAGTATTTACCGCGGATGATGTCAAGGTAGAAACACAAGACAATAACGAGAGCACAGCAGTTGCCTTAAGAGGAGATGTAGACCTTTCGCTTATTGATTCAATGATAGCGACCGCACGGAGGTATCCTCGGAATGTAAAAAATTCATTAAAGGAATTGAGCGAGATAGCGCTAGCATCACCCAAGATCGCCGCATCATGTTTTTACAAATTACCCAGAGCCGGAAAGATAATAAAAGGCAAGAGCGTGAGGTTGGCGGAAATGGTTCAATATTGTTGGGGTCATATGCATTCAGGGGCAAGGCCGGTTTCTATAGAACGCGATGTTGTGATAGCTGAAGGGGCTGCATACGATGTCCAGCGTGGCATAAGATCTACCGTAATAATAAGAAGGAGTATTCTCGGTAAGAATGGGCAACGATATAACCCTGACATGATTAATACTACAATGCTGGCCGCTCTTTCTATCGCAAAACGTGAAGCGATTTACGATGTTATCCCGGAAGCACTCATAGAAGACGTTTATGAATCTGCTATGAAAATTGCAGTCGGCGATATAAAAACACTTCCAGAAAGGCGCTCGGAAGGTCTTGACGCTTTCAATAAAATGGGCATAACCGCAGAACAAGTGCTTGCATCTTTGGAAGTAGATGCTGTTGAGGATATTGATCTCGAAAAGTTTGAAACCATGCTGGGCGTCTATCAAGGAATTAAATCCGGCGATGTGAGTATCGACGAAGCATTTCCCCCAACAAAGAAACCGACAGTAACCGGTGCTGTCGAGACACTAAAAGGCGATGCTAAAAAGGTTGGTAAAGACAAGCCGGTTGACGCAAAAGCTGATGAGAAAAAAACACAGGCAGAAAAGAAAAAAGAACCTGAGCCGACCAATACACCCCCGGCAGAAACAAATAAGGGCAGTGACGTGCCGCCTGAAGCCACGGAAGTGCCCTCAGAAGTCACAACTCCTCCAAAGGGTACTACTGAGTCACCTAAAGAAGAAAGTGGCTCTGATGACCCCGTAGACAATTTTGTGCCGTCCGTGAAAGATGTACCTCCTCCTGCAAAACAGGAAGAGTATGTTTCGAATAAAGACGATAACGATCTTTTTAATGAGTAAAGGGGATAATAATGAGAAATGAAACGGATTACTTGTGTCATGACTGTGGCATATCGGAAGGAGAGCTTCATAGGTTTGGATGTAAAAAGGAAAAGTGTCCTTTCTGTGGTGGTTATTTAGCAGTGTGCGGATGCCACTACAAAAAACTTGGGTTTTACGATAGGAGCAGATTCACTGCAACAACAAATTATCTCCCAGTGGATATTTATGAAAATGGGCTGTCTAAAAAGCTAAAGAAACAGTGGTTGGATATACTTAATAATAAAAGAAGGGTTCCGTATATTTATTATCCAAAAATATGTTGTAAATGTGGCGCTGTTAATCCAAAAAAAGTCATATATTTTGGTTGTCGCTGGGAGTTTTTCATTGAGTTATCCATGCAGGACAAGGTTATTTGTGATGAATGTTTTGGTTTCATATATGAAGTTATTATCCATAAAACATTACATGAATTAACGCCTATGGAAAAGATTTATGAGCATTTAGCACATGACTTGCTATTTAACCAAAAATAAAGGAGATGTGTCGTGAGTAGATTTGCAAGAGAGGATATTGATTGGAGAAGCTGCGATGTATGCGGTGCTTTGAGTGAAGGTGACTTATTGGCTCTATCCTTTTTGTATTCAATATTAAGCCTTAACAATTTTACCGCAAAAGATTTATTCCTATTACAGGATTTGGATGATATGAACATTAGAGGAAAACAAATATGCATTGCATTCACAGAATATTGTGACAGTGATACAGGATGTTTTAGACAATGTATTGAGAATAGAGACAAAGGAATGATAGACAAAATAAATGAAATCTGTTTATCTCACAATTATCTTCATAAAGCTGTTACCCGTGGCGCGTCATCAGACACACGAGAGTTCTTGCCACACATAGAGGAGTAATTCATGAAAAATAAAATAAGTAAAGATGTTGCCAGTGAGCTAAAATCTGCCTTCCGATCTGCCTCAGAAGCTAATTTATGCGGGGATCAAGAATTAGCTCCCTCAATTAATAGTGAGGTGGCGTGTAAAATTATTGATGCCTTTGCCGAGACAGATATTAAACCCTACCAGTCAGCAGGCGTTATTTATCCCCACTCTTTATTTAATCTAAATGATTATTTGACATTAAAAAATTGTTCTGAATCAGAATTGTCTCTCCGCATAGTAAACATTAGTAGGATTGTTGAAAATAATGATGAAGGGTATGTTTATACTATTAGAGATTTATACTATCGCCAAACAAAAGTTACAAGCGATCTTTCTGGTTATCGTCTTACCCAGCGGTATGATTTTGAAAAAAACGTTGCAGGTGTGCGAATAGAAGCAAGAACGTATTTTATAATGGATAAACAGGAAATAGTAGCCAGAAGAGTCGTTTTAACTGTAGATGGTATATTTACAGCCAATTTATCAGAGAGACAAGCAATAGTGATTTGCGGAGCACTCGAATTGATTATTATGCCTCCAGATTTTGCCGCAGAGGAAAGTCAAGCATAATTTAAAAGAAAGGAGAGCGCATTCCTCTGTCGGCTGAACCCGACAGTCCCCTGCGCTAAATTAATATGGAAATATTAAACCGCATCGGAGAAACCGTTTATATAATGGCGGTAGTACTGACCACATTCACGGTGTGCGCTGTCATCATCTTGTCTCTTTTCTGGCTATATCACAAACGCTCTTATCAATGCACAATCTTTGATTGCGATATATTTGGGATTGCCAGAAAAAAGGTTGATGTGATGTTTTACAAAATAATGGATGTTTTATTCGGAGGGGATAAATCATGTTGAAACTGGTTGATACGAAATTTATAACTGAATTTAAAGCCAACGACAGGATATATCATAAAATAGAAGATATACCAAAGGGAGAAAAAGCGTATGTTTTATACGACTTCCTGTATGCTTGCCCGAATGCCATGCTAATTGAAGAGTGGATAGAAGCGGTAAAATATACCTGCTTAGGCCAAGCTGTTTACAAGGATGACGGCGGTAATTTAAAAGTTGTTCCCATGATACATTTGAATAAATTGTTTGAAATTATCCGCGGCATGGAGGAAGAGATTGTTGTTAAAACTGTTGTTTCTGATATTGCATTAAAGAAAGAAAACGAGGAGCTTCGGCGGCAAATAGAATTCTTATTGAGTGAAAAGAATGAAACGGAAGATGCAATAAAAAATGCGGTGTTTCCACTAATTCCAAAGGACATGATATGAAAAATGCCGAGCGATTTATGTATTTTGTTTTAGGTATGGCAGCAATCGTAGTTGTCATGGGGCTGATAGGTATAATAGACAAGTCAGCAACCACCGGTGATTGTGAAGATGTGGCTGTAAGAAAAGTAGAATCGATTAATCAAAATTCAAACGATTATACCAGCGGATATGTGATAAGAAAGATTGAAGGCGATGAGAATAATGTAGATTACACATTAATAGACTTTAAGCCAATTTCTCACACAGACACCCCAAGGCCGGTTTGCCCCCATTGTGGAAAAGCACTTACAGACGGGCTTGAATTCACACGTTATTACAGCGAAATAACGCTAACCAGTAAGGAATTTCAAAGAAATTATACTATTTATGAGGTACGGCCAGACTTCTACCGCTGCAAATCGTGCAACAAAGACTTCACTATGACACTCACCGAGGAACACCTTAAACATTACACAACGGAGGGGGTAAAATGAAAAACGACAATCCAATACTTACAGAAGAACAGATTGAACTGGTAAAGAATATCGCGCAGAGTACTATTATGGCACACCAATGCTTGTGGGATGAATTTTGCGAGAAACTTGATTTGCATGCTAAATCAGAACCGCAGATTTATATTGAAAATTATGTTATGTGGGACGGGTATAGGCAAGATGCCAAATATAATTCATCTCCAAAGGTAATGGTTGTAAAAAATATTATCAATAGTTGTGGAATACCTATCTATAATATAATTCATCCATATGGTAAAGATAATGGTTTTCTGGTTACCGCCAAGCATATCCGCCTCGCCACAAAAGAGGAAATCATTGCATTGGATAATATCGATGATTGGAAAGAAGGAAAGGACTTCTGGTGGGATGGTATAAATGGTGATGGTCGTAAAATAAGGAACCCTCAAAGGGTTACTTCTGAAGGGATAAAAGATGAATTTGTTAAAATTTCTTTTCCCCTCGTAAAGCCTGTTGAATATGTTAAGACTATTACCGTAGAATATGCTCATGTCAAAAAAGAATCCCTCTCTATTCTTGATAAGCCAAAGCAACGGAAGCTAAAATATTTAGAGGGTTCCTGTTTACATTGGTCTGGCATGGTTGGAAATCGCAGTAAATCAGATAAAGAGAGGCCAGGGAGTGTGACTGTCGTAGAAAATGCAGATAAACCAAAGCATATAAATTTCGTTAACACTCATTATCTTATACGGGATATGAACGGAAATTACCATTGTGTGGTTGAAGATTCTCTCTCACCTATTGATGAGCCATCATTCAAAAATGGGGATCATGTCTGCGAAAAATCGGATAAGAAGCATATCGTTTACGAGATCACAGACAGTGATTATCTTTTTCTGCGTAATGTCGTCACAAATGAAGTAATTGTTACCATGTCCAATGTTGATTTTCGTCTTGCCGAAGATAAAGACTGGTATACAGAGAATGGTGGCGCCGAATTAAAAGCAGAATACGTTGACAATGTATTGGAACTTAAATACAATTTCGGTGGTAAATGGAAGCCAGTTTACTCAGAAAGCGGTCCCGAGGTGCATAACAGATTAATGAAAATATTTTGTGACGCTCTTCAAGTTCCGATTCAAAAGGAGCCAGGCCGATGACTGACAAAGGCATAATATTATTTCTTCCAAGACAATGTGGGAAAAGCTGGATACAGAAAATAATGGGTAATAACACTGAATCATGGGAGGTATTGACGATGAATAAAATATCGAAAGAAGCTTTGGACGACTGGGCAGAAGGTGCGGCAAAAGAACTCACGGATGAGTACGATCTATATCCTAACGATATATGGATTCAACCAGCAGATCCTGAAGATGAAGGAGTATGTTTCGCCGATAGTACAATTAGTGAGTCAATAACAAGTATAAAAGACATTCATTATCAACGTGTCAAAGCAAAGCCAGTCGCCAAGGGGTTTAAGGTTGGGGGATTTGTTATTATATCTCCTACAAGAACACCTTTTGAAATACAAAGTATTATATGTGAAATGGCAGTGGTAAAGTGTAGTTTGACAGGAGAAGAAAGAGATGTGAGAGTTAGTTTCATTGATCGTCTTGCCGAGGAAAAAGACTGGATTGTTGAGATTGATGGGGTGATGTGGAGAGCAGAATATAATTCCGGAGGCTGGATTAATATTTGGAAAGATGGTAAAATAATATCAATCAGCGGAGTTAGCGAGGGCGGTACAACCAGGAAAAAAGAAGAACACATCAAAGCCATGGAGCAAATCTGCAAAGCCATGAACATACCGATTCAAGAGAGTTAACCATGAGTGATCTATTCCCTATAAAACCGAAGATAATAAATAAAATATCTTTTACGGTTAATTTCAAACCGAAACCACAAGAGCGTGGACAAAGTGCTGCCATACCGTTAAAGAAAGAAGGTAATCAGGTTTGTAAAAAAGGCAAGCCAGTATATAATAAAATAGGTCATAAAACTACCAAGAAGGCAGGTAATGAGATAGAATTAAGGCCGTTCCGTGA
>SDBS01002198.1_pt1 | contig 19603 bp, 19 predicted proteins | sample 2277091 | NCBI WGS metagenome assembly SDBS01 (sample SAMN10404972, study PRJNA504765) | marine sediment metagenome | isolation source: marine sediment core GS10_PC15, 163 cmbsf | place: Arctic Ocean: Southern Knipovich Ridge | collected 2010 | reverse complement strand
GATAAAATAAAAGGCACCTGCCGATGTAAGTGTGATACTGCCACCCGGGATATTTAAAAGAACTATGAATAAAAGATGTACGGTAATAGGGGATCTTAATATAGACTTTATATTAAGCGGCCTCAAAGGTCTTCCTGAATTGGGCAGGGAAATAATAGCCAATAAATACTATCTTGATATTGGCGGATCAGGGGGGATCTTTTCTGCTGCACTTTCGGGGCTGGGGATCGAGACAGGCATAATATCTAAAACCGGGGATGATTTTTTTGGCAGTTTCTTAATTAAAAAACTGGAGAGCTTTGGGGCAGATACCAGTAATTTGATCATAGAAGATAATTCTGACACCGGGATAACAGTTAATCTATCGTATGAAAAAGATAAATTCCAGATCTCATCACTTAAACTTATTTTCAGCCTGGAAGCAGGGGAAATATCCCTTAAAGACCTAAAGGGCACAGGTATTGTCCATTTTACTTCCTATTATGTGATGAATGGGCTGAAGAAGGGTTATTGTGGATTGATAGACTCGATCAGGGAAAAATATAAGGATATCAAGATCTCGATGGATACAAATGATGACCCGGAGAACAAATGGGGAGACGAGATATATAAAATACTGGAAAAAGTAGATATTTTTTTTACAAATGAAAAAGAAGCCATAAATATTTCAAAAAAAAGCAATGCTTATGATGCAATGAATAAATTAAGTGATCATGTAGATACAGTTATAGTAAAGCTTGGTCCCAGGGGATATATTGCACGGGCAGGGAACAGGGAATATAAAGACAAAGCAATACAAGTCGCCTATAAAGACAGTACAGGCGCTGGTGATAATTTTAATGCCGGCTATATTTTCGGCCTGCTAAACGGTCTGAGCATGTCCAGATGTTTAGATATTGCAAATATTTGTGGAGGAATTACGACTGAATACCTGGGCGGTGCAGGAAACCACGCTAAATTTGAAAAGATCAAGGAAAAAATAAAAAGCCAGATGGAGGGAGAGTAAATGGATAATAATCATACCTATAGGGAAATAGAAAGCCAGATCGACAGCTGGAAAGATGTATATGAAGGGATCGCGGGCCCGGGGCCAGGCACCGATCCGGGTTTTCTTTCGGGAGATTATGACAAAATAGTTTTTTTTGGATGCGGAACATCCTATAATCTTGCAATGGCCGCATCATTTTTTACAAATACAGTATCAAATTTTGACTCGATAGCTGTTCCCAGCGCCGAACTGTATTTGAGCAGGGAAACATATATCGACAGCAGTAAAAAATATTTACTGGTAGGTTTTTCTAGGTCCGGAGGGACAACAGAGACCATAGAAGTAATGGAGGAATATAAGGGAGAAAAAAATATAAATACTTTTGCTTTTACCTGCCGGGACAAGAACAGCCTTATTGACGTTTCAGGCGGCCATTATGTCTGCAAAAAAGCTTTTGAAAAAAGTGTAGCCATGACCAAGTCCTTTTCAAGCATGCTGTTTGCATATTGTATTATACTCACAAAATTCCTGGGTAATACTGCTACATTGGATGAATTTGGGAAATTATGTGATTATCTTGGCAGCAGGACCAAAGTATTATTTAATGATGTAAAAGACTATATTGACAGAAAAGATTTTAATTCATATTTTGCCCTCGGCAGCGGCTTTAATTATGCAATGGCTGTGGAAGCAGACCTTAAGATGAAGGAAATGTCCCAGATCCCGGCTTATTCCTATCATATATTTGAATTTAATCATGGGCCCAAAGCACTGCTCAGGGAAGACTTTTTATGCCTGTTTTTAACGATAGGCAAAAGATTAAAAGGAATAGGCATCATATTAAATGAAATAATGAAACAAAAATCAAAAATAGTGATCATTGGTGATGCAGATATCGATCCCGGAATAAAAAATAATATAGAATTTTTTATGCCTGATGCTGATTTTAAGGATGAACTTGTAAGATCTTTTATAAACATCCCGGTTTTCCAGGTATTTGCATATGCCAAGACAATAAAGAACAAACTGGACCCGGATAAACCAAAAGGGCTTGATTATACTACTAAGCTGGATAGTAAAGCACAATAAACATGGATGGCCGGGCGAACAGCCATTAAAAATATGAAAAGATCCAAAATACCTGGATTTTGTAATAACCATATGACCATAAAATATCACTGGAAAAAGAAAGGACGATCATGAGGAATATAAGCAAGGTGGCCCCGGACTGGTGGGACTATACCACACTGGATGAAGAAATTTTAAATGATGCAGCAAAGATCACAGCAGAAGATCTCAGCAAGCTTGCAAGGCCGGGATTTACCCTGAAGTTCTATGATACCCTGGAATCATTTTATTCGGCAGAGGCCCTGGAATATGTCCAGTGCTGGCAAAAAGCTACAGACAGCCAGCCTGCAGGAATATGCGGCCCTATCGGCCCCACTGAGCAGCTTCCGCTGGTCGCACAGATAGTAAATGACCTGGAAATAGATATAAGCAATGGCCATTTTTGGGGCATGGATGAATGGTATGTCAATGGAAAGGAAGTACCTCTCTCAAATCCTCTGAGCTTTGCCAAAGCTGACCTGGAACTCTGTTTTAACAGGATCGACAAAAGGTTTAAGATGCCGGAAGAAAACATCCATTTTCTAAGGGCTGATAATATCGAGGAGTTTTCAAGCTCATTTGATGAAGCCAGGTGCCTGATAATGCAGGGCGGCCAGGGAGAAGTAAAGCACTGGGCCTTCAATGATCCGGTCAGGAGGGAAGGAAAGTATAAGGATGCTCCCCCCAGCCCCCAGGAGTACAGGGAATTCGGGGCAAGGATAATAGATCTTCACCCCCTGACAATAATCCAGAATGCCAGGACTTCCGGAGGGGGAGTGGTATCTAACATCCCTTCGCAGGCGATAACAGTAGGACCGGTTGAAACATGGAAGTCCGGGAAGGTATCGATCTGGCATGCAGGCCAGCATGAAAATCCTTTTGGCATGAGGCTGACGACACTGATGATATCTAAAAAGATCCCGGATTCTTCGGTGCCTATGTCGCTGCTTGCGGACCATCCAGATGTGCAGTTTAATTTTTACAGGCCCGGAATCGGTTCATGTGCAGCGGAGATGCACTAAAAAATATTATAAGCACGGTAGATATTGGCCTATGTGGGGCATCCGGAGTATTTTGGCTTCAGGCATGAAGAGGCTTATTTGATAGATGATTATTTGATCACCCAGAAATTGACAGGCATGCCTTTAAAAGTATATGAACGAGATAATAATACTGCCATAATAAAAAAGAGGTCCATGGAGTTTGCTTCAAAGTAATAAATGAGGAGGCAGAAATTGACGAAAAAGGAATTGCTGATAAATTCAATTGAACACAGGCATGTAGATAAGATCCCTGTGATGTACAGGGCCGATCCAAGCATAAATAAAAAGATGATAGACCATTTCGGGCTTGGAAGCATAGAAGATGGATGGGAAAAACTGATAGATAGATTAGGTGCAGACAATTTTTCAGATGGGGAGACCCTGGGAAGCTTTACAAATTACTTTCCAAAATATATTGGCCCTGCCATTGATACTATTTATGAAATAAATCATTTTTTTGTCTGGGGGATCAAGCCTGTGGAAATCGAGGTAGGCGGGACCACTGATATTGCTTATAATAAAAACCCTCCGCTGTATGATCTTGGCAATACCGGTGATCTCTCAAATTTTAAGTTCCCTGAAATCGGATGGTTTGATTTTGATACATATAAGTTGATCACCGAGGCAGTATTCCAGGATTTTGATGAGCAGGAAGAAATAAAGGCAGTGGATATAAAAAGATCAGATAAATATTTTTTAAATACGACTTGCTTGAATAATATTTTTATGACATCGATCTTCATGAGGGGATTGGAAAGGATGCTGGAAGACCTGGTCTCAAATAAAAAATATGCCAATAAATTGATCGGAAATATTGGAGAATTTATACTGGAGTTTTGCAGTAAGAACCTGGATGCCATCGGCAGCGTAATAGACCTTTATGGGATTTGGGATGATTTTGCAATGCAGGATGGGCTTATGATCTCTCCTGACATCTGGAGGGAATTCTATAAGCCGTGGAACAAAAAACTAATAGAGATTGCTAAAAAACACGACCTGTATGTATGTTTTCATGTATGTGGAAGCTGTGTCGATATAATCCCCGACCTGATAGAAATAGGTGTTGATGTCCTGGATCCCGTACAGGTATCAGCAAGGAATATGGAGATAGACAGCCTGAAGAGATCATTTGGCAAAGATATATGTTTTCACGGCGGTATTGATGCACAGAGGCTCATACCATCAGGTAAACCGGAGGATATCCGGAAAGAAGTGGACAGGATAAAAAGATTATTTGGCCAAGACGGCGGAATTATTCTTGGGCCGTCCCATTATATAACAGCAGATACACCGATTGAAAATATATTAGCTATTTATAAATAATAGATTCAGCTTTTATGAAGGCAATATGCAGGAATTTTAAAATCCTATAAGGAAAATACCGGCCAGTATCAGCAGAAGAATTGAACCTTTTAAAATAGTAATATTTCCGTGTAAAAAATTTGCCGCTGCGATTACAGGATAGATCAATATTTTGGATATCTCTCATAAAAACTATCAGGCTTGACCGCATTATCCACAATCGACCAGACCCAGATGCCAAAACCCAGTATGTTTACAAAAATGCTCAGGCCGATCAAGGATTCCCCGAAGAACAGGTCATTATACCCGCCATATGATATGGAACTGACAATAATAGAAAACGAGTAAAATATAAAGATCATATACATTACAGCGAGAATACCGCAGGCTACCCAAAATTTATTTTTATTCTTTCCATAAGTATAGAGCCATGACCAGAAACTAAAAAATACTGCCAGCAGTACCGCAACTATTTTGTTTTTAGCTGCTTCCGGGGAGCTTATGCCAGATACAGGCATTTCACCTGTCTCAATTAATTTCTTTACCTGAAAGTGGCAATATGGGCAAGACGGCATCCCCCTCTTTATGGGTATTCCACATTCAGGGCAGAAAATCTCATCTTGTTTTTTTATTGATCTTTCAGGCATATTATCTCCCGCCATAAGTGACAGCCTTAATTATAGCTTGACAGGGTGATTAAGCACAATAAAACAATTTTATTAAAAAAATAGCATAAAAATATTTTCAATTCATTATAAAAGAGGGTATATTTAGGCCTATTGCCGGGCAAAGTAAACAGATTTTTATTAGTGGTAAGTTTAAATGACAGACAGGATAGATGTTCATAAAAAAACAGTTGTGATGATGATAGGCCTATACTGCAGGGACCATCAGCACGGGGCTGTTAAAAAGGACGGCGGCCTCTGTATTGATTGCCGGGAGATGAAAGAGTACTCAATAGTAAAACTGGATAATTGCCCATTTGGTAAAAATAAGCCCGTATGTTCTAAATGCAGCGCCCACTGCTATAAACCCGGTATGAGAAAGAAAATAAGAGAGATCATGAAATATGCAGGACCCAGGATGTTATTTGAACATCCCGTGACCGCCCTGCAGCATTTATACCAGAAATTACGATATAAGTGATTTTCCGGTACAGCTGTAATAATCCTTCTATTTCATCCATCAAGACCAATAATACAGCTGCGAAAGCCATGCCTTGGGATCCTGGATGATGCCAGCCATCAAATACCTTTATATTAAGGCAGCTTCACCCAGATATCTTTTTTATCAGATTCCAGGCAGGCCTCAAGTACTTCCTGGACCCTGTAGCCGGCATTTATATCTGCATGGGGTTTATTACCTTCTGCTATATTGGTGATAAAATCAAAAGCATTGCCCATATGCGCCCTCATCCACCCAATGGAAAATTTGGGTCCTGGAAACTGGTTAGCAGGTTTGGGAAGCCGTTGCACAGTCTCAATTGCAGTAAAGCCGCGCCTTCCGCCAATAGGTTCCGAGGGGTCCCTGACATCATATGCCTCCAGGAAATTGGGCTGCATACTGTTAAACCTGATGGCTCCCTTCTGGCCGTGTATTTCCACCCTGTATTCATCATTGGTCCCGGTAGCCACGCGGGAACCTTCCAGGGTACCTAAGGCTCCATTTTTTAGTTCAAACATCATCAGTGCAAGGTCATCTACTTCTACCGTGCCAAACTTTCCAGTTTTCCCGGGAAGAGGCCTTTTTTTATGGAATATCTTCAGTCTTGCATTTATTTTTTCAAAATCCCCTACAAGGTATATGATAAGGTCTATCAAATGGGAAGAGAGGTCAAATAATGCCCCTCCGCCGCTGTTTTTCTTCTCCATCCTCCAGCTCATCGGGCGGCCGGGATCAATATATCCTGAATGGAGGTATGAGGCCCTTACTGTAAATACCTCGCCAAGGAAATCTTCTTCAATCAGTTTTTTTGCCCTCATGACCATGGGGTGATAGCGGTTATTGAAACACATCTGAAATACAAGCTCAGGATATTTATTGGCTTTCTGTAATATTTCTTTGGCCTCAGCCAGATTTAGTGCAAGCGGTTTTTCACAATTAATGTGTTTTCCGGCATCAAGGGCCTCAAGGATCACCTGCTTGTGGTTGATATTAGGGGTACATATTTCAATTATGTCTATGTCATCGTCTTTTATGAGATCCATCCAGTCATCGGTTGCAAATTCATAACTAGCTTCTTCGGCGCCTCTTTTGGCATTTTCCAGGTGGTAGGAATAGACCCCTGCGAGCTTTATTTTTGCTGGAACCGGATTATAATAGTAAGGAAGATTAAGGTAAGACAGGCTGTGGACTTTTCCAATAAATCCATATCCCACCATTCCTACACTCAGGGTTTTCATATAGACAGCCTCCTGCATGTAATATTTTACAAATCGTAGTAGAAAAAAATGATTGTGGTTATTTTACCGGCGCTTTTTATATTTCCCGGCAGGAAGGATCCCCTTTTATTCTAAATAGTATTATCTATTTTTCCAGGTTTTCGATTACTTCCCGGGAAATTTTTTCAACAAGATCATCATATAAAACAGTTTTAGCTTCAGGCTTCATCCTTGGATCCTCGAGCTTGCAGGATTCCCTGGAGCAGGTTATACACAAAGTCTTGTCGGCCGCACACATACCTGCACTTCCAAACACCCGGAGTCTTTCTTTGACTGTTTCCCCTGATTCCTTCATAGCCACTTTGGCCAGGTCAGGATAGCTTATGGATTTTGGGTGTTCCTTAATAAATGAATGCACTTTTTTTACTGCAGCCTGGGACATGCCGGTATAAAAATTGATCTTGCAGACCCCCAGGCTTATAGCTTTTTTAAAATCATTATCTGAAATGCCTGATCCGCCATGAAGTACCAGCGGGATATTTACTGCATCTCTTATAGTCTGGAGACGGTCAAAATCAAGCATGGGGTCTCCCTTATAAAGGCCGTGCACATTACCGATAGCAATAGCAAGTGCGTCAAGTCCGGACTCCCGGGCAAACTTTTCTGCTTCCTGCGGGTCCGTAAAAAATTTTTTATCCGGGGCAGAGGCCGTAGCAGCCTGGACACCGACAGCTTCACCTCCAACATTGCCGATCTCTCCCTCAACACTTACACCCACGCTGTGTGCTATTTTGACTACTTCCTTTGTTTGTTCTATATTTTCCTCCAGGGGATGTTCGCTTCCATCATACATAACTGATGTAAAACCAGCCCTGATAGCCCTTACCATTGTCTTTAAACTTTTGCCGTGGTCAAGGTGGATACAAACAGGTATGTCTACCCGCCTGGCGGCACTTACAAGAACCGGAGCAATTTCTTCAAGGTTCAAATATCTGAAATGTACTTCTGCTATCTGTAATATGACGGGTGAATTTTCAGAAATAGCTGCATCAAGTATATGTTCGATGAAATCAAGATTGGTGACATTAAAAGCTCCCACAGCATAATTGTTTTGTCTTGCGTGGCTTAGCAGATCTTTCAAATTAATAAGGGCCATAGCTTTTTGATCCTTTCTATTTTTATGGTCATAATCTTTTAAGCATTATAATTATATCAATTTTAAATTATTAATAAATATCACTTTATAGATTTATGATAATAAAAATTATAAGGTATTGGGATACTGGACATGATCCTATGGAAAAAATATTAGATTAGTGATATATTTTCCCTGTATTTTTTTATATGCAGGATATGGAAAGAAGAGCGTAGGTATGGTATCGGGGTATATATTAATAAAATCTTGCATGGGCCAGCAGAGCGATGTATATACAAAGATATTGAAAATAAAAGGGGTAAAATTTGCACATACAGTGACCGGGCCCTTCGACCTGATAGCTTTTGTGGAAAGCGAAGGGTTGAATAAGCTTGGGAAAACGGTGGTATCCAGGATCCAAAATTTAAAAGGGATAAAAGATACCACTACCTGTGTGGTAATAGAGCCTATTTAATATCCTTAACCGGAAAATACCTGTTTATTATAAATAAATTAGTTATTTAGCAATAGGTTTTCCTGCTATAATAGAATATGAAACAATAATAGAATCAAATTTAATATGGAGGTAAAGAAATGAAACTCATACCCAAGATAATAACGGGGGTAGTAATTTTTGTTATAGTGCTTGTCTTGCTGCTTAATACTTTTGTAATAGTCCAGGCAGGAAATGTAAGGGTCCTCACTCAATTTGGGAGGACTGTGGGAGTGATCTTTCAGCCGGGGTTCCACATAAAGGCACCTTTTATTCAAAATACTGTCAACTATTCCACGAGGCAGGTGACCTATGAGACCAGCGACACTCCGGAGTCGAGCCAGGCAAATTATCGTGATTATGCAGTGGATACCACATCTTCGGACGGCCAGCAGATAACAATAAAATATACCATAAGATTTGCCATTGACGGGAAACGTGCAGAATGGATCCTCAACAATATCGGTACCATGGATGATCTTGTAGAGAAGGTAGTAAAGACAGAAGCAAGGTCCCTGTCAAGAAATATCCCAAAAAAATATACAGCGGCACAACTTTATACCGCGCAGATATTTGATGTTATGAAGGAGATAGGAGATACGCTAAGGCCAACTTTTGTAGCGAATGGGATAATCCTGGATGAATTTTTGCTCAGGAAGATCGATTTTACAGAAGAATATTTTAATGTCCTTGAAGAAAAGCAGATCGCTGAAGAAAGGATTGTTGTAGAACAAAATGTCCTGGAGCAGGAAAAGATAAAAAAGGAACAGACGATCGTCAAGGCAGAAGCAGAAGCAAGGGACCTCGAGATCAGGGGTGAAGCATTAAGACAATATCCACAGATAATACAACTTGAGTTTATACAAAAGCTTTCACCTAATATAAGCTGGGGGATCCTGCCGGAAACAGGAATCATACCATTTCTTGACCTATCCAATATAGGAAAGGGAATAGCTAATATCCCTGAAATTATTCCTGAAATAGAAGAAATACCTGCAGAAGAAGAAGCTGAAGCTGCAGGGCAGTAATGCTGGCAGCCATTATGCTGATCGTGTGAAGCAGGTCAGGAAGACCTGAAATAATAATAGAGTTTTAGGAATAAAAGCTTTATAAAAACAAACAGGGGTCGCGGATCTGCGGCCCCTGAAATATTATATAAATAGGCCTTGGCCCGGGTGGTTTTTATATTAAAAGCGGGTGTTTATCATGAAAATGGAAGAAAAAATAAAAAGGGCGATCAAAGACACTGAAATATTAAGGCAGCCCGAAAGATTGATCACTTCTTTTAGCTCGACTACTGTCCATTATTATATTTTAACTATACCGCTTTACCTGGAATTTGAGGGGAAGAGCCTTCAATCAGAAACGGTTATCAGGGAAGGCAGGATGACATGGCAGCCGCCGAAACTAATAACGCCGGCTTATATGCTGAAAGTAGAGGGGTTTAGCGATGAAGCAAGGAGAGCCTTTGAAATAATGGCCGCTGAAGACACGGATCTTGCCATGATATTATACGGCCTGAAGTTTAGAAAAGACTCAGAAAAGATGGAAATCGTGCCGGAATCACTTACGAACATTGTGGAAAAGATCTCTGGAGAAATTGACAAAAGAAAGGACCCATATTGTGCGATCATTAAGGGTGTTGATGAATTCTGGGATGTTTCTCTTTCAAAATTTGTCCAGGAGATGATCATCAGGAGCGCATATTTTTCCCAGGTACCGGATTTAGTGGGCAACAGGAGTCTCGGCATAAGCAGTGAAGGTTTTCCTATTGTTTCCAGGGACAGCTCCGGGATACCGGTTATAGCCAAAAAGGAGATCGAGATACTCTTTAAATTATTTGAAAAGGGTGAATTGAAACCAAATAAATTAAAAGAAGAGCTGGATAGATGGGGAGTGTTTGAAAAATACCAGGACAGGTTTTTTGAGCATTTTAAGAGACATTAGAAACATGGAACTAAAAAGGGCAGGGAAGATAAGGCATGCAGGAGACCGGACCCACGATATTTCTTATAAGGCATGGGAATACCGAGTTTAATAAAAAGAAGACCTTCAGGGGCTGCCTTGACATACCGCTGGACGGGGAAGGCCTGGAGCAGGCGGCAAAAACTGCTAAATTTTTAAGGGATATAGATCTTGATATTATCTACAGCAGCCCTCTGGCCAGGGCAATGCAGACAGCAAATGCAATAAAAGATTTCCAGAAAAAGGAAGTGAAAGTAATCACTGAACCCGGTTTTTTGGATATAAATTTTGGGGAGTGGGAAGGGAAGACTTATGATGAGGCACAGGCGCTTTACCCTGAAATCTTTAAGATCTGGGCAAAAGAACCCCATAAAGCAGAGGTTCCAGGGGGAGAGGCGCTTTCTGAAGTAAAAAAGAGGGCCAGGGAGACTCTAAATGATATTGTCTCTGCAAGTAATGATTCAACAATCGGTATAGTATCCCACAGGATGATAAACAAATTACTGATAAACAGCATGCTGGGGATGGATGAATCTAAGCTTTGGCTGATAAGACAGGACCCCTGCTGTATTAATATCTTTCAATTTAAGCATGGGATGTTCTTTGTCTCAAAGCTCAACTATAATTTTCACATAATGGGCCTGAAGGAAAGTATCAATATTTTTGATTTTTAGAGCTTAAACCGTTATAAAACATCTCCCCCCGGCCACTGGCAAATACACTTACCACAATGATCAGTGGTACTAAAATTATTTTTTAGAGGATATTAATACCTGTATTTACTAAAAATAGTATTAATAATATAATAATTGTTATAAATATATGAGAAAATTATTAAGCTGGTGATAAATGAGGATAATAATTTTTTTAAAGACAGAAGATGTATCATCTATAAAACCAATTAATTCCACTTTAATATCATTGACCTGTCCTGGCATAAAATAAATCATGGTACTAAAAATAAAAGAAAAAATTACAGGGGAACCCGGAGATCTGCAAAGATTAGTTTCTGAACTTGGATCTTTAAGGGAAGAATTAAGGGAGAAGGACCAGAAATTAGATAATATTGAGGCAAAACACAGAAATCTGGTAAAGCTGGCAAGAGACGGAATAATGACCTTTGATCTAAAAGGCAATATAATATCGGTAAATCCTTCCTTCATGAGATTAACCGGCTTTTCAAAAGATGAGATCGTCGGTAGGCATATATCACAATTGCCTACCTTGAGAAAAACAGATATGGCAGGCTTTTTAAAAATGTTTAAGTCTTTACTGCTTGGAAAAGTTTTTAAGAATACTGAGTTTATATATAAGAGAAAAGATGGCCAGGTGCGGGACGGCATGGCAAGCCTGAGCTTCTACAAGAATAATGGAAAGATTTCTGGAGTACAGGCGATCCTGAGTGATGTCACGGAGCAGAAGAAGATAAAAGAAGATCTAATAGAAAGTGAAAGAAGGTATAGAAATCTTATAGAAACGGCCCCTGACGGAATAGTCACTCTAAATGCAAAAGGTTTTATTACTCTGGTAAATCCTGCTTTTGAAAAGTTATCAGGATATTCTGAGAATGAATTGGTAGGGAAGCATTTCTTAAAATTTCCTACCGCGCAGTTCGCAAAAGGACTGGATTATTTAAAAATATTTCACGCTATTTTAAGAGGAAGAAAACCTGCCAGGTTAAAATATCAATATAAAAGAAAAGATGGAGAGATCCGTTTTGCGGAGGCTGAAATCGGATTAATAAAAGAGAATGGCAGGCTTTCAGAAGCACAGGCAATATGCAGGGATATTACAGAAAATAAAAAAGCTGAAGAAGCTATAAAGGACCATGACAGAAGATACTTTACTTTCTTTGAAAACTCACCTATGCCCATCACAGTAAAGGATCTTTCTGTAATTAAAAAGTTATTAGACCGGTTAAAGGAAAAGAAAGTTAAGGACCTAAGGAAATATTTGGATACCAATTTCTATAGGATCATGCCAGCCATTTTGAAAGTAAAACTTCTTGAAGCAAATAAGGCCCTTTTAAAAATGCTTGAAGCCAGCAGCAAAGAGGATCTCATTAATAACCTGGGAAAAATATTTTCAAAAGATTTGTTCAATTATTATAAGGAAGCAATCATAGCTTATTCTAAAGGTAAAAAAGAGTTTAGCGGGGAGACAATATTTAATACTTTAAAAGGCAACAAAGTCAATGTTTATATGAGGATGAATATTGTACCCGGGTCCGGGGATACACTTAAAAAAGTGTTATCAACAGCAATTGATATAACCAGGCAGAAAAAATCAGATGAAGAATTAAAAGAGAGCCGCAATAAATTAGAAAAGACTTTAAACGGTACCATAAATGCCCTGGCTTCCATGGCTGAGAGCAGGGATCCATATACAGCCGGCCACCAGAAAAGAGTGACCAGGCTTGCTGTTGCCATAGCCCAGGATATGGGCCAGGATGAGAAAACAATAGAAGCTGTCAGGACGGCAGCCCTGCTCCACGATATCGGAAAAATAAACGTACCTTCTTCTATCCTGACAAAACCGGGAAAAATATCTGATATTGAATTTGATATGGCAAAGATCCACCCGCAGGTAGGTTATGAGATATTAAAGAAAATTGATTTCCCCTGGCCAATAGCTGATATCATACTGCAGCATCATGAAAAACTTGATGGTTCGGGATATCCGGAGGGTTTAAAGGAAAAAGATATAAAAGTCGAGGCAAAAATACTGGCAGTTGCAGATGTTGTAGAAGCCATGTCATCTAATAGGCCTTACAGGCCCTCTCTTGGCTTAAATGAGGCGGTCAAGGAGATCACAGGAGGCAAAGGAAGGATTTATGATCCCATTACAGTAGATACCTGCTTAAAGATCCTTAAAGGAAAGAGGCTGAGCCTTTTTGACCATTAGCATGCCCAATTCTAATAAACTATTTATAAGATCAAATTTGAAGGCAATTCAAAACTATCCAATACTTTGATTTAAGTATATACTACATGGGTAAAAAATATATTATTGACCTGCAGGCATTAAACTTATATCTGTTTTTAATATATGAAAATTGAAATGGACTCAATAAAAAAAAATATATCGGGACTTATTAGCAGGGTCAAAAGTTATAACAGGATCGCGGGCATTACCAAATTAAGCAGGAGATATTTTGCAGTAAACGGGTTTGATGGGGTCATCACCTGTATCGGGATCCTTCTGGGAAATTATATAATAGGGGTCGCTGATTACAAGAATGTCATAATAACTGGGATGGCTATAATCATATCCCTAGGTGTTTCAGGGGTTTGGAGCGCCTATAATAGTGAGTCAGCAGAAAGAAAAAAAGAAATAGATGAACTGCAGGAATCTACCCTGTATAAACTGGACAGGACCGTGATAGCCCGTGCCCAGAGATTTGCAACTATAGTCCTTGCAGCAGTAAACGGCATTTCGCCTGTTCTTACTGCATTTATTCCCCTGATACCATTTTTATTTGGCAGGTTCATTCCTATTAATATCTGTTATTATTCAGGATTTGCCCTGGCCTTTTTGATACTTTTTGGAATAGGATTATTCCTGGGGAAGATATCCAGGACCAATCTTATGATCAGCGGAATAAAGATGCTAGTCGCAGGCGGGATCTGTGTCGGCCTGAGCCTATTACTGACATTGCTGGCCTGATACAGAGGCCAGGTGGATATTTATTACAGGATCGGGAGATAAGTATCAAGCTCATATTTGGATACATGTGTCCTGTATCTGTCCCACTCGATTTTTTTATTCTCAATAAATTTATTAAATATATGGTCCCCCAGTGTTTCTCTTACAAGCTTGCTGCCTTCCATAAGCTTCACAGCTTCATAAAGATTTTCAGGAAGTGTCTCTATTCCCCTTTTTTCCCTTTTTGCTGAATCCATCTCAAAAATATTTTCTTCTATAGGATCCGAAAGCTTATATTTATTTTTTATGCCCTCAAGCCCTGCTGCAAGCATAACGCTGAAAGCAAGGTATGGATTACATGCAGGATCCGGGCACCTGAATTCTATCCGGGTGGAAGTTTCTTTTCCGGGTTTATACATGGGGACCCTTACAAGGGTGGACCTGTTTCTATTTGCCCACGAAATATAAACCGGCGCTTCATAACCCGGAACAAGCCTTTTATATGAATTTACCCATTGATTTGTAACCGCTACTATTTCCTTGCTGTGCTTGAGTATCCCGGCAATATAATATTTTCCGGTCTCAGAAAGGCGATGTTCATCATTTTTATCATAAAATGCATTCCTTTCACCTTTGAAAAGGGATTGGTGGACATGCATCCCGCTGCCATTTTCCCCAAAAATCGGTTTGGGCATAAAAGTTGCATAAACACCATGCCTGGAAGCGACTTCTTTTACCACAAGCCTGTATGTCATGGCATTATCTGCCATGGATAGGGCATCAGTATATCTTAAGTCGATCTCATGTTGTGATGGAGCGACTTCATGATGAGAATATTCGACCCCTATTCCCATTGCTTCCAGGAACAATACAGTATCTCTGCGAAGCTCACTTGCCATATCCAATGTGGTAAGGTCAAAGTAACCGCCTCTGTCCAGTGTTTCGGGTTCCCCGGTGTCCTTCCTGAAATAAAAAAATTCAAGCTCCGGGCCGACATAATATGTATAACCCATATCTTTTATTTTTTTCAGGATCTTTTTAAGGACCCATCTGGGATCCCCCTTAAAGATGGATCCATCTGTTTCCTGGATATCGCAGAACATCCTGGCCACCCCGTTTTCCTTGGGGCTCCAAGGCAGGACCTGGAAGGTGCTGGGATCAGGCATGGCTATTACATCGCTTTCCTCGATCCGCGAGTATCCTTCAATCGAAGAACCGTCAAAACCCATACCTTCAGTAAGAGCTTCTTCGAGCTCTTCTACGGTGATCGCAAAACTTTTTAGAAAACCCTGTACATCTGTAAACCATAATCTGATAAATTTTATATTATTTTCATTTGCCTTTTTCAGTACATAATCTTTCATCTTATCTTTGTTTTCCATCTTTATTCCTTCCTTTTCCCATGCCATAATTTTAACTTCAAAAGTATTATATCCTAATTTTTATAATATTAGGTTAAATCTATGTTAAATATTGTTTAGCTGTATATTGGAACCAGGCCTGCAGGGATCATATCCGGGGAGAGAACATATATCCGACATTTCTAATGGTCTTTAGCATGAGATTATAAGGTGAGGGGATCTTTGAGCGGAGCCTCCTGATATGTACATCTACTGTCCGGCTGCCCCCATAAAAATCATAATCCCAGACAGAAGAAAAAAGGTTGTTTCTGGTCAGGACCTTATCCTGGTTTTGAAGAAGTATTTTTAGAAGTTCGAATTCTTTATACGTGAGCTCGATCACTGCTTTATTAACAGTAAGTTCATACTTATCCGGATTTAATATCATATTGTCTATTATGATGCTATTTTTTGGCATATTTGTTTTGTTTTTTGACAGCAGGAACTCTACCCTGGAAAAGAGCTCGCCTTCAATACTGGGAAAGAATATGAAATCATCCATATTTATATCCGCATCCAGCAAGGATCTTAAATGACCGGGATGAAGGATCATTAATTTTACTGCACCCATCCTATTGATCGACCTGATGATTTTCTTATTATAAACCACAGAAGTGGTATCCTGGCCGGTTATGTCAAATATGACAAGCCCTGCTCCATTAAGGCGGCCTGAACCATTTTCCATATCTGCAGGACTTCTGGTCTGGAGCTGATAATTCTTGCTTTTCAGGATTTTGGCTATTTTACCGGCGGTTTTTTCATTTTTTGAATAAAGAATTATTTTAACCATATTTGCCTTTATAGAGTGCTGTTAAAAAGTCTTCCTAGTCGGGTAAAAATTTATTTGTAATGGGATATCTCCTGTCTTTACCGAAGGCCCTGGGGGATATCTTAATGCCGGGCGGGCCCTGCCGCCTTTTATATTCACTTTTATTTACCATGCAGATAATATCCTTAACGGTCCCGGGATCAAATCCCTTTTTTACAATCTCATCATATCCCAGATCGTCTTCAATATAAGACTGCAGGATCTTATCCAGGAGGTCATAAGGAGGAAGCCTGTCCTGGTCCTTCTGGTCCGGTTTCAGTTCTGCAGAAGGTGCCTTGGCCATGATATTTTCAGGAATAAGGCTGGAATATTTTTTATTTATAAACCTGCAGATATCATAGACCATGGTCTTATAGACATCCTTTATGGGGGAAAAGCCTCCCACCATATCTCCATACAGGGTGCAGTATCCAACACTTATTTCACTCTTATTTCCGGTAGAGAGGACCAGCCAGTCATTTTCATTGGACATTGCCATTATTATATTGCCCCTGATCCGGGCCTGGATATTTTCCTTTGTTATATTTATTTTTTTATCTTTAAATACTGGTCCCAGATCTTTTAAATAGCTATTGTAGATCCCGGAAATGGGAATGGTCATCGCCCTTATCCCCAGATTTTTAGAAAGAGCCATAGAATCTTCCACGCTTCCACTGGAAGAAAAATCAGAAGGCATAAGCACCGCAGTGACATTGCCGTTTCCAATGGCAAGAGATGCGACCACCACTGTAAGTGCCGAATCAATACCTCCGCTCAGGGCAATGACTATTTTAGTGAACCCGTTTTTCCTTATATAATCCCTGGTCCCTAAAACCAGTGCATCAAGGATTTCTTCTTCAGGGCAGGATATAAATTCACGGTACTCATCAATTAATTTTGCTTCAAGAGGTTTTTCCCCTTCTTTAGCATTATACTTTATATCTACGACCGGAAGAGCCTTCTGGCTTTTTTGCATTTTTGTTCTCTGGTCTTTAAAATTGTCATCCTCCAGCCTTGCAGGGCTTATGCTGCCGAGGTCCAGGTCATATATGAGGACATCTTCCACAAAGGGTTTTGCCCTGGCCAGGACTTTTCCATTTTCATCAAGGATCAGGCTGTTGCCATCAAAGACCAGTTCATCCTGCCCGCCGACGATATTTATATAAGCAAGTTTTGCCCTGCTGCCGGCTGCCCGGGCAGACAATATTTTTTCCCGTTCACCGATTTTTTTTATGTGGTATGGAGATGCAGATATATTTATTATTAGTTCTGCTCCCCCCAGGGCAGACTGGGTTCTTGCGGGCCCTGAAGCATAAAAAATATCTTCACATATATTGATCCCTATAGTTACATCCCCTATCTTGTAAGTGTAGCTGGCTGAACCTTTTTGAAAATATCTTTCCTCATCAAAAACAGAATAGTTTGGAAGGAATTGCTTATTATATACTGACTTTATTTTTTGGTCGTGGATCACTGCAGCAGAATTAAATATGGCTCCGCCTGCACTGCCGGCAAAACCTATCACTGCTACAATATCTGTCACCAGGTCCTTAAGCTTATTCAGGTAATAAATATTTTTATCAATGAAGGCAGCCTTTAAGAGCAGGTCCTCCGGGGGATAGCCTGTAATGGCAAGCTCGGGGAATAATACCATATCCACGCCGGCTTTTTTCGCCTGCTCGATATGGGAAGCAATGAGCCCATAATTTCCTTTAATATCTCCCACAGTAGCATTTATCTGTGCAAGATATAATCTTATTGTAGAAATTTTATACTCCCATGCCAAATGGTTCTTAAATATAGTTATATTTATACATTATTTTAAAAGTATAGTAAACGCAGGGCCTGTGGTTAAGCGGTCAGGATATACCAGGGTTTTTATACAGGGGAGAGATTTTTCTTAGGTCAGCTATTATCCCTGGAAGGACTTCCAGAAAGTAATCCGCTTCCTCTATGGTGTTCTCAAATCCGAGGGTGATCCTGATAGAGCCCTGGGATTCTTCCTCGGTCAGCCCGAGTGCAGCCAGTGTACCTGACGGCTTGCCGGAGGAAGAAGAGCAGGCAGAACCGCTGGAAACACCGATCCCTGCCTGGTCCAGCCTGAGGACAATAGCTTCACCTTCAATATATTTGAAAGAGAAGTTACAGTTACCTGGGATCCTCAGGGTAGGGTGGCCATTAAATCTTACATCATCAATATTTTTTAGGACATTATTCTTTATATGGTCCCTTATTTCAACAATTTTACTGCTTTTTTCTGCAAGTCTTTTTTGTCCCAGTTCAGCAGCTTTTGCCAGGCCGGCGATCCCGGGAATATTTTCGGTGGCGGACCTTATTCCATTTTCATGGCCCCCGCCTAAAAGCTGCGGCATTATTTTAGTGCCTTCCCTGATATAAAGGGCCCCGACTCCTTTGGGGCCGTAGATCTTATGGCCCGAGACCGATAGAAGATCCACATTTAAATCATTTACCGATGTCTTGATCTTACAAAATGCCTGGACAGCATCAGTATGGAAGATTATCCTCTTTTTTTGCAGAAAGCTTCCTATCTCCCTTATTGGCTGGATGGTACCTAAAATATTATTGGCATGCATTATAGAGACCAGGATGGTATCATCTGTTACTGCTTTTTTTACATCTTCCGGGTCTATGATCCCATACTTATCGACCGGAATATAGGTGACCTCAAAGCCGCTGCCCGATAGCTTTTCCAGCGGCAGGTGGATCGCCGGATGTTCAATTGCAGAAGTGATGATATGGTTTCCCTTTTTTCTGTAGGCCCCGGCAATTCCAAAAATAGCAAGGTTATCACTTTCTGTCCCACTTCCGGTAAATATGATCTCTTCCGGGGATGCTCCCAGGGTCCTGGCCATGGACTCTCTTGATCTTTCCAGGATCTCTTTTGCCTTAATACCGGGCATGTGTGGTTCTGAGGCATTGCCAAAGAAATCAGTAAAGCATGTGTTTATTTCTTTTACCACTTCTGGAAGAACAGGAGTTGTGGCACTGTGGTCAAAATATATATAATTTTTTAAGGGACTTTTCATTTCACTTTTATAAGTTTTATTTAACGAAATAAAAGCTACCATTGTTTTTGGGCACTGTCAACAGATGTATAAATTTTGCATATATACATCTGCCCCAGGGGATAATTTTTATTCATATCCCCATATTATAAATAATGATATAAAGCCCCTCAGGGACAGGGAGGGGTAATTGATGATATTACATGGATTATTCCTGATTCAAAAAAAGATATTATAGACAATTGGGACTCACTTAAAATGATGAAGCTCCTCTATGCCTCAAAATACCCCTGGACTACCCGGAAGTAGA
>SDBS01002197.1_pt1 | contig 19606 bp, 11 predicted proteins | sample 2277091 | NCBI WGS metagenome assembly SDBS01 (sample SAMN10404972, study PRJNA504765) | marine sediment metagenome | isolation source: marine sediment core GS10_PC15, 163 cmbsf | place: Arctic Ocean: Southern Knipovich Ridge | collected 2010 | reverse complement strand
TGTCGATTTCCAGTTGTGATCGTGTGTCTTAAATCCCCAGGAGTCGTTCATCGTCATACAGGTTTCCCAATCCCAGCCGGGCATGCCGGTGGCGGGGATTTCCTGTTCGGGCGTTCCAAAGTCGCCGGGCGAACGCTTGCGTTTGCCGACGCGATTATTAACGATCAGGTCCGGCTGAATCTCGCGAAGAAAGGCTTCGAGATTTCGACCGCGCTTTTCGTTCCACTCTCCGATCCATTCGCCGTCGAACCAAAGAACGCCGATGCGGCCGTAATTGGTTAACAATTCGCGCAGTTGGCCTCGCATGTATTTTTCATACTCGGGAAATTCCTTGCCCGAGGCCGCGGGGTGGTGCCAATCGAGAATCGAGTGATACCAGCAGATTTCCAACCCTTGCCGGTGGCAGGCGTCGGCCAACGGCTTGAGCAAATCACGTCGGTGGGGAGTGCCTATAACGTCGTAATCGGTCAGCTTGCTATCGAAAAGGCAAAAACCGTCATGGTGCTTGCTGGTAATAACGATGTATTTGATTCCGGCGCGCTTTGCCAGCGATACCCATTGCTTGGCGTCGTATTTTGTGGGATTGAACTTCGTCTGTAGCTTGGCGTATTCCTTTTCCGGGATCTTGCCATAATGTTGGATCCATTCACCATAGTTTTCCACTTTTTTCCCGTTCCATTGGCCGGCTGGGACGGCATATAGTCCCCAGTGTATGAACATGCCGAACTTGGCGTCGCGCCACCATTTCATCCGCTGATCTATCTGTTGTTTACTCTCGCCGGGCAATGCCGCCGTGGCCGGGCGAATTAAACCGGCGGTCAACAGAGAGATGAAAATGCACGCAAGTAGAACTGTGCGCAAGTATATGTTTTTATTCAAGTATGGCATGATGACACTACATTATCCGATATTTCCCATTTGGGTTCGGCCCGGAACCGTTCCCGGTTTGAAGGACACCCCATTCTAACGTCGTGCCCCCTCAGCGTCTAGCTTTGCAATGATTTTCTAGGCTTCGTTTGGCCGTTGCCCGCTTGCTCGCCTCCGATGTGGTGTATCCGACGGGTTTTCTTGCATCAATCGGCTCGCTGGCGCATAGGTTCCCCTCGGATACGCTGTTGTCAGAGAATGAAACCGCCTATTCGGGGCGGTCAGTAATTAAAGTGCAAATGTGTTCACGACGAAATTCGCTGGGCCCATTCACAACGTAACCTTCCCAATCCAGCCACGGAAATCTCAGATTCGGATATGCCCTATTCTGGGAAATCCATTATTCTATCGCAAGGCTCCCATTTGCCCAAACAACGTAAGTCCTTACAGATCAACGCGGGCGGAGTTTTTGGGATGGACAGGCATTCTTTTTGTACAGAGCAGTTTCTTCCTTCGATCGCATCTCCGCTGTCGGGCACATGGTCCGAGGTACATGGAGCGTTGGTTTACACGCCGCGATTCAGGACGCATAGCCAAAATGCTTTTCTGTTTCGGCGATGGACTCGGCGATGATTTCAAGCGCCTTTCCGGCGAGTTCCTCAGTCATAATCAGAGGAGGCGCGAGCCTTAGGATATTCTGCGCGGGAATCCACGCTACACCCTTCGAAAAGGCCTTTTCGTAGACCATCTTTCCCGCCTCGACAAACGGTTCCCTAGTGTTCCGGTCCTTCACAAGATCGATGGCCAGTATAAGCCCCTTGCCTCGCACATCGCCTATGAGTTTATGTTGTTCTTTCATTCTCAAGAGTTCCTGCATCATGAAAGCTCCCACGGCATTCACGTTGTCCAGCAGATTCTCTTCCTCGAAGACCTCGAGCGTGGCGCAACCCGCCGCGCAAGCTATCGGATTTCCGCCGTACGTAGTTGACGCCGACATCTGCTCCAGCGCCCAGGAATATTCTTCCCTGACGGCGAACCCGCTCAGGGGAAACCCGCCGGCTGTTCCTTTCCCAAAGACGAGGATATCCGGAACGACGTCGTAGTGCTCGACGCAGAACATCTTTCCTGTTCTTCCCATGCCGGTGAGAATTTCATCGACCACCAAGAGCATGTTTCGCTTCTTGCATATGTCGAGTATTCCCGGAATTATTTCGTCGGCATAGGCCACGGCTCCACTGTAGCCTTGCAGCGGTTCGATTACGACCGCTGCCTGCGCACCTGTTCCTTCGTTATCAATCGTTCCCGCCAAAATATCCAGGCAAACGGTACCGCACGAGGGATGCTTCAACTTGAAGGGACAGCGGAAGCAGTTCGGCGTGGGTGCAAGGTGACAGCCCGTGCATCTGGGACCAAATGCCGTATTACCAAGAGAGGACAGGCTCATGGCCGCGGACGTCTTTCCATGCCAATCGCCCCAGAACGAAAACATCTCGTAGCGTCCTTCGCAAGCCGTGCGCACCGTTCGCAAAGCGGCCTCGACCGACTCGGATCCACTGCAATAGAGCTGCATGCCGTTGAGATCTCCGGGCAAGACCGAAGCCAGCTTCTCTAGCAGGAGCGCCTTGATGGGGGTGGTAAAATCATGGCAGTTCATAAGCCTGCCAAGGTATTTTGACGTTTTCTCGACGACTTTAGGGTGGCAGTGCCCGGTACTGTTGCAATAGATGCCCGACGAAAAGTCTATGTACGAGTTCCCGTCTACATCGAAAATCATATTGCCTTCACCCTTGTCAAACACCACGGGAAACTGCTTGACCTGGGAGGAATACCCTTTCATGTGCACCGACGCCCTGGCGTGCCATTCCCGTGATTTGGGTCCCGGCGGCTTCACTTTTATATTTGTCATTTTTTTCAATCTCCTAATACGTGTTATTCTGCGTTCGAACTTTCAACGATATTTGTATATTTTCGGAAACCCTTTTCCCATGCGGGGATGTTTTGGGGCTTATAGTGGCGCAGTCTAAATGATGATAAAACCATGTTCCTGATATCCGAGGCGCCGCCAAGCTGCCCTGTGGCGTAAGCCTGAATGCCCAAGTTGCCGATCGCGGCCGCTTCCACCGGGCCGGCGACAACCTCTCGGCCCGTGGCGTCGGCAATGAACTGGCACAAGAGACGATTCCGTATGCCCCCGCCAACCATGGATATCTTTGTCAGTTTACGGTCGCTCAGTCGTTGCAGATCGTCAATCGCCTGGCGGCAGGAAAATGCGATCCCTTCCAAAATTGCCCGCATGATCGCGCCTCTTTTTGAAACAGTTCTCTGTCGGGTGTCCTTGAGGAACGCTTTAACGGCAGCCGCAACGTCCGCGGTCGCAAAGAACCCAGGAGCATTGGGATTGATGAAGCAGGCAAAAGGTTTTGCTTCGGACGCCTCGCGAACCATGCTCGCATAAGATATTTTTTTCCCGCCGCTGTTCAAAGTCCGATGCAGCAACTCGAACAGATAAAGGCCCATCATGTCTTTCGCAAAGAGAATCGATTCAAAACCCGGTTCGTTCATGAACCCAATCTCGATGGCTTCCTTATCCTTGTTCTCAATGGGCGCTTCGTTCACGACCCCCACCACAACCCACGAGCCGCTGCTGATGAAAGCGGTGTCGCAGTCCGCGCAAGGTACCGCGGCTACCGCGCTGGGGGTATCATGCCCGGCGACCGCAATAAGAGGCGATGATTCGATGCCCGTTTCTTCGGATACTTCAGGCAACAGCCCTGTGGCCACCGTGCCGGGTTTGACGAGCGGAGGCAGAATACGTCTGGGTATGTTGAATGCTTTTGTAATCTGGGCGGACCATTTGCCTTTTCTATAATCGAACATTTGCGAGACAGCCGCAATCGTCCAATCGCACGCAACCTTGCCGCAAAGACAATAACGGAAAAGATCCGGCGCCATGAGGAGAGTCTGCGCAGCCTTCAGGGTCTTCTCGCCTCGCATCTTTCTCATCGCAAGCAATTGACCAAGAGCCAATATCGGATAGACCGGAAATCCGGTTATGTGGAAGACAGTCTGCGAATCGATACCCCGGCGGAGGTCGTCCTCGATCTCTTCAGTGCGGCTGTCGCGATAATGCACCATTTCGCCGAGCATCTTTCCGTCAGCCCCAAGAAGGGCAAAGTCGCTTCCCCAGGTATCGACACCGATTCCATCGAGTCGAGTGTACCCCCTTTTCGCGGCAATCCGCAGCGATTCAACGACACTCGTCCAAAGTGATAACGTGTTCCAGTAGAGTGTTCCGTTCATTTGAACTGGAACATTACGGAATCGGTGTATCTCCTCAATTGTCAGGACGCCCTTTTCCAAAAAACCCAAGACGGCTTTCCCGGTACTGGCGCCGATGTCCAGAGCAAGGTAAGTTTTGCGAGTCTGTCTCATTTTTCCGTTCTTTTTCACACTAGCGTCCCTCGACAATCTTCCGCTTCAGATCGAGATGAACTTACCACGGAACAATTCTGCTTTCAACCGCCGTTTCACTATGCCCATGGAATCATGGAATCTCTGATAACATCGTATCACTCTTTTTCTTTGCACGTTGCATGTCCTTCACAGGTCCGGTGACACAAAGTCCACATCAAGAAAGTCACAGGCCGCCTGAAGTGATTTCATGTGATCTCCCCATGCAACTGCGAAGTGATGAATGCCGCCGAGTTTGCAGAATTGCTGATACGTTGCTTCGAAGCCATCTTTCTTAAACTTGAAATATACTTGGATAGTGTTCGTCGGTCTCTTTTCCATGGGCAACGATTCGCCCAGACCGGCTATCATCCGCCAACGTCCGTCGATGTATGTCATGCACGCATAGGTGAGCTCTCCCGGTTTTGCGACACACTCGAAGGCGGCGCCGCAACCTTTCGGTCCCGGGAAACAAGGCTGTGGCTTTACGAGCACGCCTTTGGAGTCGGCAATCAACCGGTTTCCCATGCCGCAATGAGAAAGCATCACAATGTCATCGACGAAGTCCTGCATGTACCACTCGGTAAAGAGTACTTCGTCGGTGAATTGCTGCAGTATCACCATGGTCAGCGCATTTGTCAGATCCGCCTCGTCGGTCACGGGGATACCCATTTCGGCAAGGACCGTATATGCAAGACACGGTGTGATGCCGATTTTCGGGTTCGCAATCAGGTCCATGCACAGTTGGGCGATGGCTCCGAGTTTATGTTTTTCCACGATTCGTTTCATCGCGGCTTCAAATTGCGCCGAGGCATGAATCTCTCCCGGGGACATGCTGCTATCGATCTGATAATCGGAAGTCAGCTTATCGGCCAACGCTTTAGCCTCATTTTCAGAGACAGCGTTGTACTCCTTTTCCACTTCCTCGTAAGTGATGTTTATCAAATTGCAGCCAAAATGTCCGGTAAAGGTCGCTGGGTCAACCTCAAGGCACGACATACCCGGATAGACTTTGCCGATGACACCGAAGTTTGTATTGCGCACCAGCCTGGGTACGGCGGCGGCCCTTGCCAGCTTTTCTATCCGATCATAGAGTATCGGCCCGTCCATCGCGCCGCTGACCATCTTGTAAGGAATGTGATTTTTTATCATCACATTCGTGAGGCACGGAATACCCGCGACATTATTGTTCCACATCGTCGTGTCGTGGTTGACATCGGCAGGGATAGTGGGCAAAACCTGCGTGTTCAGCAGCACCAACGGCATGTTCACACCGTGAATGAGCCGCAGGACAACTGCGTCAAGCGTAAAACTGATGGGCATGATAAGCAGGACGTCGCAATCCGCTTTCGCCATCTCGTCCCTGACCCGCACAGCATCGGTCTCGTTGCCGACAAGGCCGAAATTCTCGACATCGGCGAACGGCTCGATCTTGCCGATCACCCGCGAGATGTTCTTGTTGAATTCGTCCACTTCACGGACCTCTTCGAATTCAGCGGCCAGCCCGGAATCAAAGTCACCCATGGTCGTTGTAACAAAACCACCTCTTGGCTTGAGAAATGGCATGTTCACGTTCTCCTTTATCGGATCTTATTTTGTCAGAATTGTCTCCGCCTTTTTGACTATCTTATCGATCTCTTTTTCCTCGTCGTCGGGGAGATGGTATTTTTCGGACTTTGATAATATCTCTTTAACTCGTTCATGAGCATTTATGAGGATGTCTTTCTTTTTATCTTTCGATACATCTCGAGTTTGAGGTGTCTGATCGAATATATCTGTTAGCCACAGGTTCTTTCTGAAATTCAAAGCCGTGTGTTCTTCGCCGATGAAGTTTCCGCCGGGACCTAATTTTCTGATCAAATCTAATGGAACGCTTTCTTCCGTTACCTTGATCTCTCTGAAAATCGCATGGATATACTTTGCCAGCTCAATTTCAATTATCGCCTGCTCCGCGGAAAACCTTGTGATCGAGGCAAGCATTCCTACTAAGTAGTTGGTTCTGCCGGTCAGATATGCGAGCGCCATCCGCGTAACTTTTTCCGCTGCTGCTTGTGTTCCCGGGTATTTTGCATCAATAGCGCCTACACCAATGCCAAAATCTTGCGAGTACAATTCCTCATAGAGTTCAGCGAGGATCAGATCCTGAGTTATTCCCTCGGGGCCTGCCAGAACCACAGATCCGGTTCGCATATTTACCGTTCCCGAAACCATGCCGCCTCCAACCCTGGCGTCCGGATACAACGCTCGCAGAGCCGTCATCGTCCCAATGATTTCTGCATTCCCGACAACCACGGCGCTTTCCCTTGTTACGGGTACCGATATCCCAGCCAGAGGCATTGGGATAATCGTACAGGGAAGGCCTCTTTGGGCCAAAGCCAGAAGCATCACCGCGGCTTCACGCTCAAGCCGAAGCGGACTGATGGTCTCTTTCGCCGTTATAAAGCAGGGATTCTTTAAGAACTCCTCCTTGCTCCCTCTTACAACTATTCCCATTTCGATCTGCAGGTCGAGCTCTGCAATACTAGATATCTCTGTAGAGGCCGGTTTCGAAGTATTCTTTGCCACAAGTGCACAGGTCTTGATCCTTTCCAGCCGCGGATCAACCCTTTTTCCTTCGTCGCCCACCATGAAGGTTACGGTGTTCCCGACCAGATCGACTTCGTCAAGCGCTTCACCCAGTTGAATGGAATCAACAACATCCTGATAAGTTGCTTCTCTTATTTCACCTGTTTCAAAGTCATAAAGCTCCTTGCAAGCTCCTCCGAATTTGGCTCGCAGCTTTCCATCAGTCTTTGAACACATCGGGCCATTGAGGATTAACTGCTTGAGTTTTCCACTCTCGATATCGCTGCGGATTCCATCTATCGTTTCTTCAACCAGTTCCGGTTTGAAATAGACTCTGTTGTCTGCTGCATCAATTTTGCAGCCTTTTTTCTTGAGAGCCTCGATGATTCGCGGCTCTTCAATTTTCATTCCCACATCGCGCAGAACATCAATGGTGGCGTTATGGAGTTTCTGAAGCTCTTCGGTGTTTGTAAACTTGATCCTGGATTTCCGCATATTCTCTCTTCCTGAGGCTTGCATTGCCAATGAACGAGTCTGAGTCGATTGTCCGTTGAACCGCATGATCTATCTTTCCCGTAAAATGCGCTGGGCTATGACTGATAGGAAATTCACTGATAGGAAAGACGATCACGCCATGTATCCCAGTTGGCACTCAGGGCCAGGTTGAGGGTGGCAGTACCCAATGCTTCTTGGCTGGGCGGAAGGATTACCAGGTGCTCGCCCGAGGGGCCAACGATCACGCTGGTACCCGAGGCGTTTGCGGCCACGCAGTTGCAGCAGATCACCCACATATGGTTTGCCTGGGCATGGGCCCCGGAGTGGTTGATACGGTGGCTGGTGCCCAAAACGCTATTGCCCAGTGCCGCATTGCACCAGAGAAGCACCTCAGCCCCGTCCAGACGCATTCGCCGGATGCTCTCGGGAAATTCGCCGTCGAAGCAGTTCGAGATGCCGATCTTTGCGTATCGGGTCTTGAACACGGCCGAGCGCAGGGACGGGTCTGGCTGGGCGAACGACTTGGTTTCGTAGGGATACGGGTAGAGCGGGTTCTTCCGCCGGGTGCCCAACCAGTTGCCGTCGGCGTCGATAACGCCGATTGAATTGTAGTAGGCGTCCCCGTCCTTCTCGCAGAATCCGAAGGCCAGGACCATGTCTGCCTTGCGCGCGGCATCCTGAAGTCTTTTGACATAGCGGCTGCAACCGATTTCGTCGGAGAGGCGGTGGTTGGCCACCACGGCCTCGTCGGCCGTGCCGGAGATCGGGGTGAAGTATCCCGGCAGACACATCTCTGGAAACGCGAGCATTTCGACTCCTAATCGGGCGGCGCTGCCGACGGCCTTCAGCATGCGGCCCAGGTTAGACTCCTTGCCCTTTTCTCCGTCGCAGTGGTTTCGCATCTGGTATGCTCCCACCGTCAGCGGCCGGGCTCCCTCTCTCTTGAGAGATGCCTTGATATGCTTGTGCCTGTTCGCACTGCGACGCATTAACAGCTGGACGTGCTGCGGGCAGATTTCGGAAAACACGGGTAAGGGGTCCTTCCGACCACTTGTCGTCGACTCCGCCACATGACTTCGTTCGTCCGCAGCCGCGGAGCCCAACAGACCAAGTGAACCGACCCCCATACCGGAGACCGTTGATTGAATGAACCGTCTCCGCGATGTCCCCTTTTTAGGCATGGTACTCTCCCCGAGTGAATTAAAAGTGAATTAAAGCTGTCCGGTAAATTTATAGTTCATGGAACACCCTGATTGCTCATTCAGTAATCCAATTTTGATCTTGCGATTGTATTCGCGACAAAGATTTTTGCGACTAGGACACCAGTGCCGTAACTCGTTGTGGCGTACTCAATTATGTGTAAATCCAGTGATTCATTGACTGGAAGCGTTCACGGGTTTTCAGGCCTCTCCCAAGAAGTTACGTACCATCGTGTGAAAGGCTGCCTGCAATTGTCTGCGGTGGATCAAACCGGATGATTCTTCCGTTACGCACGTGAACCAGACGATACCAGCCGTGTTTTCGCACGTCAGCAGTCTGGACATAAACCGTTTTGCCCCTGGTCATGACACTATTCTGCGCATAATGTCCATACAGTGCCATATTTACGTTGCAGGTTTTGTTCTCCCATTTTGGCCACCACGTAGGAGTATAGCCGACAAGCACTATATGACGGAAGGTAAAGCGGAGCAGATCGTCCTGATGCCGGGCCAAATCGTTCTTAATCCAGTCAATCTGTTCCGGGTCACACATTTCCGGCCGAAGTACCTGGTAGGCGCCATTATTTATGCCGACGAAATGGCACCGCCCATATTGGAAACTGTAATAAAGCTTGCCTATGTATCGCTGCCAGGTGGGATATATCTGCACCTCGCCAGCGGCGCCCAGGTCATGATTGCCCGGAACCAGAAACGAGGGAACTCGCAAGGGTCGTAGTTCATTCATCAAGCGATTGAACTTGCCGGCTGCAATTCGAGGGTTCATCGGATTCGCCACGTTGTCACCGGTAAACAGCACAAACTCGGGTTTCACTTGATTCAGTCTGTCTATTATTTTTCGTAGTGTTTTGTAGTCTTCTTCGATACTGTCCATCACTACAAAGGAGAAATCTGCTTTGAAGCGGCGGACCACCTTAATCGCTCGATGTTGGACATGCCGACCGGCGGTGCTCGTTAGGCACAGATCATAGAGGCCATCCCTGACCTCTGCCGGAATAGTCATTGTCAGCCGCCACTGGTTTTCGCCGATGTATTTTGGCCGCGAATCGAGTGATATGGAAAAGGAATCGGGCAGCATCAGCGAGGTTTTCCAGTCCGATACATCGTTCTTCGCATCGCACTCGATCGTTACGGACTTGCCAGCCTCGATAATGGCGGGAACTCCGCTGCTGGGGTAGAATATCTTTCCGTAAAGTGGATGTTTCGATCCGGAGGGAAGGCGATACTCTGACTTGGTACTCTTGCCGACAACGAGGTCCACCGTATCGGTTACAGGTTCGAAGCCGGCACCGTTAACGTTGACGGTGTACCTGCCCGCCGGTATGCCTGAGATGGAATAATTACCATCATCGCCGGTTGTCGCAGCATATTCTCCAAGTATTCCCTTCAGGTGTATCTTTACACGCCCCAGTCTAACACTGTGTGTATTTCTTACCACGCCAGCGAACGTCGCAAACGAAAACTTACCAGTGCGAATCGCGAGCAGACGCACCTCTGGCGGAGGTGTTGGGCCGAGATGATTCGGTGTCGGGTAGCGTTCTTTATCATGCTGATCGGTAAGCCTCAGGACCAACGTGTGCTTCCCGGGTTTCACGTCAACGACCAACGGAACTTCGCGGTAATTCACCGACGCAGAATCCAGATACCCGCCTGCGCGCGTACCTCTTCCGAAACCGCTTATCGAAATTGGTTTTTCGCCATCGACGGAAACCGCCACTATTCCGTTCTCGTAACGCACCGCAAGAATAACAGATACCGATGTTCCCTCAAATTCACATGTTGCCGTCGAGCCGGGCTTGTTGCTTACCATCCACCCCGGCATGCCGGTTATTGACTGAAGATGCGGGACCTTCTCAAAGGACCACTCGCCTTTGTACTTAATACGACCAGTATCGGAGGCGGGTATCCGTTCGGCTGCTATGCTTCGGTTTCCCGGTGTCTTCCGCGGGGTTTTCGGCAAGCCCTTTCGTTTGCTCTTTCGCAGTTCCGCGGTAACACGATTGTCTCCTGCCTTCACTAGAAGATAATTCGTATTGCCTTCCTTGTCGTAGCCGACACCAGCCAGACCGGTAATGTAGTAGTCGATGCCGTCATGCTGCTGATGGTTGTAGGTGTGTTCGTGTCCCCCAAATACCATGCGGACATTGTATGTCACAAAGATATTGTGCAGACGCCTTCGGTCCTGCTCAGCCAGGGGATAATGCGGTTGTTTTCTTGAACTGAAGACCGGCCGATGCATAAAAATAAATCGATACCGTGCATTCTTGCTGTTTCGGAGATCCTTTTCCAGCCAGGCGAATTGTGCGGGACTGATACGAGAGATTCTTCCGCTCTGTTGTCCGACCTCTTCCGTATTCAAAAGAACAAAGTGACTGCCCCTATGGTCAAAGGATTGATGCAATGGGCCGAGGCGCTCTGTAAAAAGGTTCTGGGCGACCTTCCATCCGAAAATGTCATGGTTTCCGGGAACGTTATAGATGGGGATGGTGGCTTGCCGGAATGGCTTGAGTGCCGACAGATAATGATCATATTCCAGGACAAGTTGGGCCGTCGAACTGCGAACATCCGACTTTACCGGCTTGCCGGAAGCCACATAACCCGAAATAAAGTCTCCCAATCCGATCACAAAATCCGGTCGGGCGTCAACCATGTCCGTGACCAATCCACCGAATCGCGGTGATTGCAATTCGGGCGTTTCACTGTACTGATGCGCACCGGCTCTGTTATCACCGAAGACCGCGAACTGGAACGGCTCGGCTTGAGCAATCCTTACCAAGACCAGTGTCAACAGGATCGAAATGCATTTGATGCACAATTGTTGTTTGGTAGGCTTCATTATTACTATTGTCTTGGTACAGGGTTCAAGTGGAATTTTTCGAGTCGATTTTGTGTGAGTCTTCTCGGGTGACTTCCGCGTTACTTTTGGTACAATAGGGATTGCCTGGTGAAACGGATCCGAGCGATGCTGGAGAGCAAATCGGCTAGGGATAACCAGGTCAGGACGGGTAAATGACCCTCTCGGGTCCCTGCGGTTCGCGTCGCCGGGGCCGTTTTTATTCGAGCACCATCTACTTGTCCAAAAACCATTTACTTGTCATGCCAGACCTTAAAAAACTCGACCGTAAATTCACCAAAACGGTTTACGCTATAGATTACATCAGCTTTCTCCTTTTACGAACTTCTTGACGCAATAAACGCCGGTCGAATTGTGCAGCGCTTATCGGGGCCTTTGTAACGCCCTGAACAATTATGCGGCGTTCAAGGTGCTTTGCCCAGGGTTGAGTGGCACATATCGCGCACCCACTTACGCGCGTTATTGGATCCGTCGAGGATCACCATGTCCTCTTCGACGATCATCAAGAGACGGTATCCTGTCTGCAGGGATACACGTAACGACTCTGGCCGGTCGCAAAAGCAGCCCGCCACCTTGCCGTGCCGCTTGGCCGCTTCTGCAATCCTAGCCTTCTCTTCTCTCCCGAGATCCGGCGGTCGGGGAATCACGACATTCAGTCCCTTCTCGCGGATGAAGTCGTCGGCACTGAAAATAATGCCGTCGATTCCTTCAACGGCGGCGATGGCCTCGGCATTGTCGATGGCCTGAGCCGATTCCAACTGGACAAAGATGACGGTGTCTTGGTTTGCCTGATCGGCATACTCTAAGCCGTACATTCCAGCCAGTCGCCGACTGCCAAACGAACGTCGTCCAAGCGGAGGGAATTTCGCCGCGCGGACGACCATCTGAGCCTCCTCCGGCGTGTTGACCATCGGCACGATCACCCCCGAGGCACCCAAATCCAGTGCCTGGCCGATCAAGTACGAGTCATTCTTCCCTATGCGCACCAGCGCATGGGTTTCCGCAGCCTCCGCTGCTCGAACGAGAGCCAGCGCCGCCTCGAGATCGATTGGGCTGTGTTGCAGGTCGATCCAGATCCAATCCCAGTCGGAACCGACCAGTTCGACGATGTCGGGGATCTGGAACGTGGCGTACCAACCACACAGAGGCCTGCCGGCTTCAAGAGCCGGACGCATGCTTCGAAATTGTCGTCTGCTTGCCATTTTATTTGCCTTGCTTACGTTATTGACTACCTACACCCCATGCTAGTTCCGTTCCAGTGCACACTTTGTGCCAACGCAGAACCATCTCAAGGCGGTAGCCTGAGTGCGCTGGCCAAGGTGCCCCGCCGACCCCTCACAGCAACCTCTTGTCCCTCAGAAACTCGGTCAGAGCCTGCATTTCCTTGTCCGTGAGCGAGTGATAGGGCGGTCGGCGAAAGCGCTTCGCTATGCCATAGATTTCCAGCAAACCGTGCACACCGGCGTCGGGGCCGCCTTCGAGAGTTGCCAAAAATGTGAACAAAGGAAACTCGTAATCTCGGAGTACCGCACGTGCTTCTTTCAGTTTACCCGCTTCGATCGCATCCCAATAGCGCCAGGCGATTTCGGGCTTGAAAGTCATGTGGGTCGACATCACGCCATCTGCCCCGTACGGGTAGATGTTCATGTGAAGTTCCTTGCCGGAACCGATGACGGCCCAGCGATCGTGGGTCAACATCGTTGCCTTGCGACCCAACTGCCCGCCTATGTCGTCCTTCATCGCAATCACGCCGGGAACCTCGTCGTAGAGCCTCTTTATGATAGCCATGGCAAACCCAATGGAACGCGCATTAAGGTAATTATCGACCACCATCACGGGAATATGCTTCGCAACCGCACGGTAGTGTTCCACCAAAGAATCTACCGTGCCCGAAGCGGCCCAATCCGGCGGAAGCACCATAAGCAGGTCGGCTCCGATCTGGGTGCAGTACTTGGCAAACTCAACCTCTTTTCCCGTCCACCATGATTGGTCCGCCGCAACGACGATCGCCCGCTTGTTAACGTGCTGGACCACGACCTTGGTGACTTCGGCGACCTCATCGTCGGTAAGAATCGAGTAGAGACTGTCTCCCCATGTCAGAATGAGCACCTTGGCCTTGGCGTCGATGAGAAAATCGACGAGGTTGCGCAACGCGTTGAAGTCAATGTCACCTTCACGGGTGAACGGTGTGGAGATCGACGGGCAGGGGCCTCGGAAGGCTGCGCGGATTTCCGGTGGGCATCCTTGGGATGCGGCGTGGGTCACTTTTGCGATGCGCGACTGGCCCGTGGTGGCGGTCGACGAGGTCCGCAATGTTTCGTCGGCTACCGCCACGAGTCCACCGGCCATTGCGAAGCCCAGGGCTCCCGTCGAACCTTTCAGAAAGTCGCGGCGAGTCGCCTTCGAACTTGTAGCTGGTTTGTGTGTTTCTGGCATAGTTGACTCCTTGAAATTGTAATCGTTCCAGGGTCTCAGAACCATTCCGAGGCTGTTGTCCGCTGAGAGGTATAAGTGGGATTTTCGTTCAAGTTGTTTTTATTGAGACTGTCATCCGCTCAGTCCTTGTAGTCTACCGGGACCTCCACTTTATCAATGATAACGGAGCCCTTGGCCCCCGGGGCCCGCTTTGCCAACCGCATGCTCACTAGGTTGTCCCCGACCGCGAAATGCTGTGGCTTCAAAGTGAAGATTCGCCATCCGTCCCCCTGAACCGTCGGTGCGGCCAGCAAAATCCCGTTGAATTTGGCTTCGATGACATCAGTTGGCGTTGCTCCTGAGGGCAGTATGCGTAACTTGACGCCGGCGATGCGGTCCGCGTTGGTATTCACATCGTCGCCCACGTGCATCGACAGGAAGCTCGGCCAGCCATCTGCTTGCAGCACTGTTGATAGCTGCGATTGGCCGTTCCTGTTGTGGAAGATGTCCCATACATCGTGAAACTCGCCACGGCCACGAATCCCGTCACGCCACGGCCACCATGAAAGTTGTATAACGTATGTCGCGTCCTTAAAGCGCATAGTCTTTGGATCGCCGATCTCGCGCAGCGCCTGCTGCTGGCCGGGCGGCGTCAGATACCCGCCAAACTTGGCGTGGGACCGATCACTCTGGTGGAAGAAGTTGAAAGTCTGCGCCCCGTCTATCCCCTGGCGCCACCAGTTTCCGTAGAGCCCGCGCCAAAACTCAATGCCCTGATGGCGGTAGCCATCGGGCGCGTGATAGTCATCGACCGATGGCATTAGTTTGATGTTTCGATCGCCAATCACACGGCGGTAGCCGACGATGTCCAGGTCAAGCGAGCGGCCGCCGACACCAATGATGTCTAGCAGGTTTTCACGGGTCCACGTCTCGATGTCGATACCGTCGTAGTGGCAGCCCGGGATGGTCGCGGGGAGACGCGCGGCGAGGAGCAGCGGCCGGCCCCTCTTCTTTGCCACCTCCTGGAACATCCGTCGCACCTGCCGCATGAAGTCGGTCAGAACCTCACGGTTCTCCCATTGGTGGCCGACTGGCAGAACGGGCGGACTGCGGCTGAAGTCGATGTCGATGCCGTCGAAGTCGTAGTTCTCCGCCAGTTCCCGCAGGATGGCCAGCTTGTGCGCCCGTACCTCCGGCACCGCGAAGTTCCAGTAAAATCCCCTCAGCAACCATTCGGGGTGCTGCTTCTTCAGTGGGGACTTTTGCCACGCCTTTCCATCCTCGAAGTCAACGCCATTGAGGCGGTATACGTAGAAAGCCTCCTTGCGCCGCTTGTGCGTCTCGTCCACCGCCACGCGGACGATATCGATGCCCTCGCCCAGCCACTTCTGGAGCCCGGCATACTGCAGCACCGGGATGACCTTGCTGGGATAGGACGCCAGGTTGCCCTCGTCGAAGCACCAGGCGATGGTGTCAACCTGCATTCCCGGCTCGTCAAACAGGTCGAATCGGCGATAAACCCACTCTTTGACATCAACCCCGAACCACTCCGGTAAGCCCACATCGTTGTTCACATAGATGCGCCGTTGGCGATTGACGGCGGCGATGTGTGCTTCGGACAGATCGACGCTATCCTGCGCCGCCGCGCCCTGCAACGCCAAGGTCGCAAGGCCAACCAACAGCAGCGGCAAGATTTGTTGCTTCATCATTCCGATAATCTCCTCTTCATCATTATTGGGTAGTAGTTTATGGGTGTAAGTTCGCGTTGAGAGTGTTGCCGCCCGGCGTCACCGTCAACCCACTGGTCGAAAGCTGGCGGTATTTGGTGGGAATGTCGGGCCGTTCGATCGGGCCCATCGGCCGATCCCGCCTGGAAGGAAGGACGGCGACATAGTACGTTACGGCAGACTGTCATTGATCATCGCCATGGCTATCCACGCGCCCAGGTCAATCTCGTCTTCGACGAAGGTCACGTGTCCGTCCACAAACAGGACGCTGACACCGCCGGGATGGCGGCTGCGAGCAGCGGCGTACTGGGTGTCTTCACTTCCGGACGAGGACGTGCACGGCAGGTTGGCGCCCGGCATGTCGGCGCACTCGCCGGGGTAGAGCATGTCGCGCGCGCTGGTGTTGGGAGTCATGCGGTGCGTGTAGACGCTGGCGCCCATGTTCGGCCAGCCCCAAAGCCCGCGGGCGTCATACCCCGAAAAACCTTCGTCGGCCTTGCCCGCACAAACCTCTGAGGCCATAACCGTCTTGGAGGTCCCGTCGACAACGTCGCGTAGTTTTCGGCCAGCGATGGGGTTGGGAGTTCCTATGGGGTTTGACTGAAAAACGCCGTCGGTGCTGAAGTCATGAGCGGGATTGTTCTGGGCGGTAACGCGATAAGTACCCAGCGTATTGGCGGCCATCGTATTGCTACCGAAACAGACAACGTAGTTGGATCGCGAGTACGCGTACTCGGTTCCAGCGTAGCTGCCGTGCCAGGACCGCCCCGCCGCGTCGTCACTGGGACACTGAAAGACGGTGATCTGCTGTCTGAGGGCCGTGTTGTTGATGTCGTGGATCGGCCGGTAATCGTAATCGATAAGCTCATCCACCATGCCTTGTTCGAGGAACGGGAGGACCAGGATCATTGCCTGGGTTTCCTTCGCTAGACCCTCCACATCAGTCTCGCCGATCCAACCGGCCGGCAGTGCGCGATACGTGCTTTCAAAGTTCAGCATGCCCAGACCGATCTGCTTGAGGTTGTTGGTGCACTGCATCCGTCGGGCCGCCTCGCGGGCCGCCTGCACGGCGGGCAGTAATAGCGCGATCAGGATGCCGATTATGGCGATCACCACAAGCAATTCGACAAGCGTAAAGCCATGAACTTTTCGCAATCTCATAAATAGGACTCCTTTGTCGCTGCTCTATCCGTGGCTATAAAATTCTCAATCCGAAATCGTAACCGTTCACGGGTCTCAGAACCATTCTGAGGCAGGTTTTCCGACAAACGGTTACGGTTTAGCTCATTACTGCCGGTCTAGGTACGCTTTCCGTCCGGCAAGCATGTACTGCCATATCCCCTTGTCAAACAGCGAGACCCTCGCCTTTTCGATGTCGGTATGCGCAGCCTCTCTTGCTTCGTCCATCAGCTTGCCCAACTCCACCATCCTTTCTTTGGTCCCCAGCTTGGTCCAGGCGTATTCTTCACACTGGTGTGAGGGCGCCGGTTCGGCGTAGGTTTTCTCGATTAGTTCGTACACCGCCTGCATCGGCTTGACTGCCGCCCCGTAGTAACGGGTGAAAAACTCATTGATCAGCTTGCTCCCGTCCCGGTTGGGATCGTCGGCCAGCTTCCAGGTGACGTAAAACTCGATCTGATCCAGCAAAGGGCTCATTTGCATGCCCGCTTGCTTGTTGGCCAGATACGAAGGCTCATAATAGATGCCCCGCACCCCAGCGTGCATATACGCCTTCATCTGCTCGGGGATACTGTGGCCGAAGAAGCCGGGAAAGCATCGCCACTGCTGCTTGTCTCCTGAGATCGCCGGTCGGGTTGCTGCTAACGAAGGGAAACAGTAGTACAGCCAGAGATACTTCGGCCTCTCCTTCGACTCTGCCGTCCAATCCGCCAGTATCCGCACATCGTTCTTCTGCAAGCTCAAATCGTGGATATTGCGGGCGTGCAGGCACATCTGGATGGATACGTTTGGCTCAAGCTTCAAAGTAGATGGCGGGTAGGCGTAATCGGCATAGGCCAGAGTGGCCAAGCGTTTTCCCGGATGGGATTTCTTGATCTCCTTGGCAACTGCATTGACGAATGAAAATACGTACTCGCTTGCCGAATCATTCGAAAAATACTTTCCCTTGACAGACTGCCCCCCCTTGATCGCACGTTTCGCGCTTCGGTTCAACAGCGCCTGGCAATTGGCACACTTGCACCAACCGGCACCATCCATCGGCACCAGTGCAAAGTAGTCTCCACGGGCCATGGCTCCGGACTTCTTCGACTTACCGTCGAAATAATCCCGCGCATCCTGAACCACTTGCTTCACGAATCCAGGATTGGTGTAGCACATTTGGGGAGGCCGTCGTCCGCCATATCCCTGCGCAAACCAGTCCGGATGAGTCGATAGGAAGCGGTCGTAATAGCCATAGAGTGAGTGATTAGCTCTGTACTTTTCGCCACCCAGGCGATGTCGGTGCAGGAAGATCATCTGCTCGCGCCGCGGAAGAGCAGGCGGAGGTCCGGTCCCTTCAACGGTGTCGCCGCAGAGGTCTCCCGGAAACGGACGATTACTCACCATTCGGTACTTCATGTACGGTGACCTGCGGATGTCAGTGACGTTCACACTCAGCGTCCCGTCCTTCGGACAGACAAGGCCCAACTCCGTGGGCAGATACCAGCGCACATCGCAGAGCCTCTCCAAGAAGTCGTAGACCGCGTAGCACGTGCCTTGCTCCTGGTGCAGGTTGGGGAAAGTCCCTGCATCGGAGTAATCCAGCGAGCCTCGATCGTCCTCGTCGTGGCCCATGAGCACGATCAATCCGGACTTACACCGAATGAGGTACTCCTGGGACTTGAAATCCTTATTCCGCAGACCCAAAGCGTGCGTGGCTTCGCTCGCACCGATCAATATGCGAGTGCCACTGACGGTAGCGTCGTCTGATACGACGGGCAGCCTCGTGCCCGTAATCTTCTCCACGTGGTACTGAAGCTCGGCAACCGCAAGTTGAGCGGATTTTGTCGGTGTCCTTTCTGTCACAATGGTGGCCAACGGCTTGCCTTCGCGAACCATAGTGACCTCTGATTGGCCGTAGCCGGCGTTGCAGAATCCGATCAGGCTGACGGCAATGAGCGTCGTGCAGAACTCTCGAAAACGAATCGACATATACATATACTGAAACTTCTCCTATGATAGTAACTCAAACTGTAAACGCTGAACCCATTTGGGGGTTATTTTCATAAAAAACGGCCTTTCCTTTCATCGTTGTGTATCCTATAAGGACGCCTTCCTGGATTTTCCGGGACGAGGCCATGGAGGAAAGACCAATGCCCAGGATGACGGCGTTCTTCCACCCCCTGCTTCTCCTTTTGCTTCGCGACTCTGTGGTTGGCCTCTGTCACCCCGTGAACGCTTACCCGAAATCCAACTCCCGGCGTGAGAACTGGGCTGGTGCCGTGTCTAGCCACGGCACCAGCCACTCACAAAGTCAATACGCTGTATTGTCCTTAGTTAGGTTTTACATGCGGTGCGATTAACGCTTCCGCCGGAACATCAGCGCCAGCAGCCCCGTCCCAAGCAGGATAAACGCTGTCGGTTCAGGCACGTGCGTCAGGTTGTCCATGGCTAGGGGGGTGATGGGGTAACCAGACGGTGGGGTTGGGTCAACGAGGCCAGCGCCTCCGTTAACCCATGTGCCCCAATCCCCCGTAACGATTTGGAACGCGTTCAATGGACCCTCGTAGTCCATGCCGAATAGGAAGTCATAATAGCCCGTACCCTGGCTGAGGGCCAACCCGCCCCACGTGTGGCCACCGGATTCCCCGTTCAAATCAACGACGTCGATCGCGATCGTGTCACCCACAGTGAATTGCTGAGTGTTCCGCCAGGCCACCATTTCGCCATTACTAACGTCCACGGAGGGCGTGTACTCTCCATCACTTACGCCGTACGATCCTGCTGGGCCTCCTGTATCGTAGACGGTATAGCTACTGCTTGTATCCGAACTGAAGTCGTCGATAACCGCCGGTACT
>SDBS01002196.1_pt1 | contig 19625 bp, 12 predicted proteins | sample 2277091 | NCBI WGS metagenome assembly SDBS01 (sample SAMN10404972, study PRJNA504765) | marine sediment metagenome | isolation source: marine sediment core GS10_PC15, 163 cmbsf | place: Arctic Ocean: Southern Knipovich Ridge | collected 2010 | reverse complement strand
GGGCATAATCACTGTGGCAATCCTGGCGGAATTGGTCAGTATATACGCGCTCTCAGCAACGGTCTTCCGCACCATTGAAGGCGGTCTAACGATCAACCGGTTAACTATCATCGGATGGAACAGCATCAATATTTACCTGCTGTTTTTGTTGATATATAAGCAATTCAGAGCTGGACGGGAGGAATGGATTGATTCACTGCACTCGGTCTTCAGTCTCGCCAGCACCGCCTATTTGGTATGGGGGTTATTTCTGGTACTGGCGATTCCTTGGTTGTTTCGCTAAGGACAGGTTATACGCCGTCCTGCAGCAGTTGATCCAATAGCTAGCCTCCATTGACCTCAACTATCCAGATGAATTAGTGTCATTTATTGAGGAATTACTCAGGAAACGCGGCGTAGAATATATTATGTCGCCAGCTGGAGGGGGAAGTGATGAAGGGAATCATCGGGAGAGTGTTTGCGAGTAATCCCACCCCGAAAAAAAGGGGCTCAAACAGAAAGAAACTCAGCAGTTTCTTAGTAGGGAGCGCTAAGCATCCGTTAAGCAAGCGTTCTCTGCTTGCCGGATTCCGCATCCGTTCTATGCTTGCCGACCGTGGCAATCTCCCTAGCAGCGTGTTCCCTCCCACATGTAAAGTCCCCGAAGCAAAACCAAGCAGTAAGAATATCAACGCCAGCTGCCATAGAACGTTCGATAAAGGCATCAGTGCTGTTAAAAGTGCCATCAGCACTAGCATAACGGTCATAGTCGGGTGTCCTCGTATTTTGTCGTATACCCGGTCTCTAAAAATGATCCCAGTCATAGAACCCAAATAGCGCGCGCTGAAAATAATGCTGATGGCGCCTAAACCAGTGTGTACATGTTCGGTCAGGTAAGGTAATGCTGGTCCGACCCAGGAGGCTGAGATGCCAATTACCAGGAAGATCGCGAAGTAGGAAACCGTTGAAGCGATGCGCCAATTTGAAGTTTTGAATTCCAATTTAATATTCCGCTCTGCCAGTTGTTTATCGCCAACAACAGATAATAAACGTCATTCTATCATTCATCGGTTGCCTTATAGCGGGCTTTTTTGCTAAACAACAAGACCCTGACATCTTGTTCTTAAACTCAGTTAGAAACTACACGAATTCAACAACCTTCATGCCGTTTAATGGACCAAATCGAAATATCCGCAAATTTTAGGTCTAAAATATGCTGTGTACCGTTTCAGGCCCTGTGAGACAAATTTGAGTGGAAAAATTAGAGAGGCTTTGCAGCAAAGATACAATTAAACCCTACTGCTCACCGATCGGAGTATTATGATCAAGGGATAGATTGAACGATATCATGGCTCGACGAAAAATGTGGTCTTGCTGCAGAATTATTATTCCCCATCAGAGCTTAAAAAATCATTGGCTCAATTTGTCGAATATTACAACAATGAGCGTTACCATGAATCGCTGGATAACTTGACACCCGCAGATATTTATTTTGGGAGAGAAGAGGAGGTGTTGACCAGAAGAGAGGAAATCAAGCGGAAGACAATGCGGCAAAGGCGCAGGCAAAACTTGCAGCCTGTCCATGTATAATCATATTATGTAAAGGTTGGAAAGACTCTCTTAGTTAAACGCAGGTTTTGTCCCAAATGTTCTGACGACATACATCATAAACCTATGACCCAAATGTCTATTCTCCTCCATAGAAAATTAAAAAACTATTTATAATTGATTGATATGTGTTTTACAGAGATGGATATAGTTATCCTCAAGGCAAAAAACGATATTGTTGTAAATTCTTTTATTCTTTCGAAAGGTTAAGAAGATGAATGTAATTGCCGTTCGCCTTAATAAGGACAAGTTAATAACATTACCTGACGCAGAACGCGTCTTCTTCATAGGGCTTGGACATATTTCAAATGAAATTAATGCCATAACAAAGATGCTTTATTGGTCTGCTGGTACTCCTCAAAGAAATAATGCAGAAATCAATGGGCAAAGATTTCTAACACTTTTTTTGATGAAAATTCTATCAGGTAAATTGTTTGAATCCTGGAATTTATTTCAAAAATTATTCTTCGGTAGTGGAATTTCTAAAGATTACGATCCTGAACTTGAGGGGGAGCCGAAAGAGGCGTTAGAAAAACTAAAGAAGTATTTTGGCAAAGATAATTCCATTTCCACGATACGGAATAATTTTGGATTTCATTACTCACCCAAGGAAGTCGATGAAATGTTATTGAAAATTGACGGAAATTTTGATCTATATATGGAACGAGAGAACTTTCAAAATAACCTGTTCTTTTTTTCAGAACTTTTGGAAGAGGGCGCCTTAATTGATGCTATTGGTTTTGAAATTCAAGATGGTGATATGGATGGGATATTGGTTAATCTATCGGGTGAATTATTTGATGTAGGTATATGGTTTTTAATTGCCTCTGATGGGTTAATGGATTTAATAATCGGAAAATTCGGAGAAGAAATTCGAGAGGGAGAACCGACAAATATTGAGTTTGATTCGATGCAAAGTTTCAATAAGGTTTACCTTCCATGGTTTACACAAGTTACAGAATCAGATACAATGAATTTTAGTAAGGATTCCTAGCAAATAGCACTAATTCACATTAGAAATACTGTCCTTAGCATTCCAAATCATTTCATAATTCTAAAACACCAGATTTCTACTTTAAAGTCAATACAGTAGTCACAGCAGACTCCGGTGGCACAGATGCCATAGGGACTGCTTCTTTTTCCGCTTTTTGTAGTAAATATCCTTCAGTCTCTTCACCCAGGGCTAAAGGTGTCCAGTTAAGTCGTTGACCCAATTTTTTATCCAATAAATCCTCAGGGATTGGATACTGGTTTGATACTTCCAGGCTATGCGAATCCTTATCATGGGTTAGACTATAAATCCGGCAAATCATATATCGCCCAGACTTTTTACCTAAAGGCATGATGACAATATCGCCGAGCTGCGGTCGCTTGCCGTATTCACAGATCAACAAGTCCCCAGCCAACATACCTGTTTTTGGAATATCTTCCAGACAACCAGGGCAAAGACCTCACCTGGGGTAGCCCCCACAAGCAACGTGGCAAAATGCCCGTGGTTCTCAGGAAACTTAAACAACTCCCCATAACGATCTGTTTTGCCTGCTATTGGGATTTCAAACATGGTTTCAGCTGAGCCATCCCGCTCTTACAGTCGGATGAAAAAGCCAGAAGTGCTGCTATGGCCAAAGTAAAGATAGCCTGCTGCTATCAAAGCTTTGAGGGTTTTATGAGCCGTTGGACTTTTTACCCAAAATGTTCATCTATCTCCTCCAGCCTGGGAGAAGATTCGTTTTGTTTTACATATTCGCGAATGAACTCAAGGTATTCGCGCTAGCGAGGGGTTAGGGCGTGGGGCAGGGTTTTCTCCTAAATTATTTCAGCCATTTTATCCTTCTTAAATCTGCCTCCAACCAACCATAAACAATGCCTGTTATTGGACTTGCATTAAAAATATCCAATACGCTAAAGCTAGTAAATGCTGATATCCACTCCTTAGAATCGGGTCTCATTTTTTGGTTAACTATTAATAAATCGTGTGGATCGATTAGATTTTCCCGATTACCATTAAGAGTAAAATCAACAACATTATCAGATCCAACTGGCAAGGGTTCAAAATACCAATTTAATCCAGGACGTCTTCTCCAAGAAGATGAATCAATAAATCGTATTTGGCCATGCATTTTTATGGGCAATAAAGTGCCTATTAGCATTCTCGGTTTTAGGTTTGTAAATAGACTATTTGCTATGTTTTCATATTCTTCCAAAGCAGCAGTATATACTACCTTCGCCCTTTTAAGCACCTGTTCCTCAGAGTATCGTTCCCAGATCCACCCACCTGTATTTAACTCAATATCGCTACAAGGCCATGGAATCCTGAATTGACCTTCTCCAGCTTTTTTTTGCTTTTGAATAAATACTAATAAATCATGCCACTTTGTATGTTGATTATTCCCATTCAAATTTATTCTTTCCAGAACTCTTGGTTCTAATTGATCTAAAATGATTGGTTTATCATAGAGATCTCCAAATCTCATCGCGTCTAGGGCGTAACCCCAAAGTGTTTCTCGAAACATATGTCCATCAATACAAACATAGGCTTTTCTACTAATAAAATTACCCAATTCATTGGTTAAATCATCCAAGCACCACTTCCACGCCCAAGCTGATTGATAACCCACTACTCCTGATATTGTCTTGTACCATCCTGGTTCCCGGTCTGGATTTCCCATATAACCAACAGGCAATTCAATCAACTCATCAATTTCATCTTCTCCTTTGTACCATGCGACCAATAGCCTGTTCTCACTTGTAGTGACGCCTGTAGAATGAAGCGAACCATCCTCAGATATGGGTGATATATAATTAGCTACATCCCCAATTCCTGATATCCAAGCTGAATGAACTTGACGGATTCTCATCCCACATTCTCTAGCAGATGGTAATTGAAGGCCATTCTCTAAACCGAATCTTGTTATCCCCTCATCAATAATTTCTGCTGCCAAACCAGGATTACTTATAACTACTGGAGTTAATATCTTTGAAACATCCTTATGTGAAAATAAGCTAACGACCACAATTAATGGGTAGTGCCATCTGTCCAATCGAGGTAAGTCTCTAGCAATTTCAATAATGTCAACTTTTTCATTTACCAAACTATGTGCTGCAAACCACTGAGCTAAAATCGGTAATGGGAATCCAATTTTTCCATCGACTTTTTCTATCAGTCTAGTTTCAAGTAGTAAATTTATTTCCTCATTGGTTCCGATTTCTCTCCAAGGAACGTAATTTCCACCATAGTCAATGGACTTTGAACTGAGAATTTCTAATAAATTCATTGCATTTGAAATGTTTTCATCAGAAAATTGAATAACATCTTCAATGAAATAGTTTATTAGTTCTCCTATTGTTCTAATTCTTCCGTCACGTTGTTGACGCAAGTATCTTGCCCAAAGCAATGTAAAAAATGGTCTACTAATCGCGTCGCGAACGGGTTCTGGAAGAATGCGAATCAAGCTAGCATTGATATCTATATTTTCAAGCTCGGAAACCAAGCTGATAATATCTTTTTCTTCTAAGGCATCAATTTCGATCTTTTCTTCAATGTCTGAATACGTTGGCAATGGTCTACTTGTTATTATCAAAGAAGTATTGGGCCAGGTTCTAACCAAGCTTCGTGCTTCAAATAATATTTTTGATGAAGCACTAATACCTGCTTCATCAGCACCATCAATGATAACTATTGCACCCTGTATTCTTGGATTGCCTAATCCTTCCGAAGATTTTAAGACTTCCTTATGTAAATCTTCAAGGGCATTTTGTGCTTTAATGAAAACAGGAATTGGTGAAGATGAATCCTCAATTGATTTTCGTATGGAGTTTTGTAAAACTCTTTCAGACATCAATGATTTACCAGAGCCGAAACTACCAGTTAAAACAACAACTTTTTTATCTGACAAAGAAGTAATAAGTCCAATAGGTGGTCTTCCAACAGACTTATCTTCATACAAAGCGATAGCCTTATCCAAAGAAACACCCGCCGCTTGCCATCTTGCTATACATCTTGCCCTAGAGGAATTAAGTAATTCAATGAATCTAGCAATTCTGCTCAAACCAGGTTTACCCCTCACAGCTCTAATTAATTCATCACTTATAGATATCTCTAAGGCATCAAGTAATACTTTGTGTTCTTTTACCTCATACCATTTCGCACGAGTACCAACCTCTGTTATTAGGTTTTTAGTCTTATCATCCCTTTGATCTGCAGGTAATAAGAAAACTAATAATCTTTTATTACTTGAAAGAGCTTCTCTTATTTCCTTCTCTACCGATATTGTAGTTGTACCTCCAACTAACCAAACTACAAAATCTGACTCTCGAACTTTTCTTAAATATCCTTCTTCCACATCTTCAGAACTTGCAGGTGTAAATTCAAAAACCCAAGGAACAAATCCCCTGACATTATTAACATGACTAACAATTGCGTTTCTAGCAGAAGACAATTCGTCAGTCATCACACTACTTACGAATATAAGAAGTGGGTGTTCCCCAGAAAATATTTTCCCCTCTTGTGATTTTCTCCAGAAAGGCAGTTTTTCAAAAAATTTTTCCATACTCATCACAAACTAAAACCTCATCACCAGACAAAATCTTTAGAACAATTCTAAAAGAAAAAATTCCCTATCAAGAAAGTCAATGTTGACTTTGAACATACCAAATGCTTCACTAATACTATTACCATTTTGCTCAGCAAACATAACACCCGAAAAAGTCTTATGCTTGCGGGAAGAAGATATAGTCATCACAGTAACCATCCAGAAGGACGGCACAGGAAAAACCACCACTTCAATTTCACTTGCATCCGGACTGTAATGTCGTCAAAGCCTTTGGGATAAAACTTGCATTTAGCTAAGAGAGTCTTTACAGCCTTTAACTAATATAATTATACATGGACAAGCTGCAAGTTTTGACTGTGCCTATGCCACATTGCCTTTCGTTGTAATCTGATATACTAGCTCTATACAATAGATTTCCCTTTTTTAGTATTTTTAAGGAGGTACTGTCTAAACAGTTTTCTTGTAATGCCTGGTCTTCACAATAAGCCAGGCATTTTTTGGTTATTATAATATTTCTACCCAATTGGAGGGAAAATGAAAAATTCTGAGTCAAATGATGCTTTTACAATCCTCTTGAAGGAATTAAATGCCTCAATAGATACTACCAATCAGGAAGGAGCGCGAGCATTTCAGACTGGTAATCTAGATACAGCTAGTGTACTTGTGCAAAGAGCTCAAAAGCTGGAGGATCTACGGGAAAGGTTTCGACTTTTAGCAAACGAATGGGATGATCTAGTTCTCAAAAGGATTGCCGAAACAAAAAAAACATCCATTCCGAAAAGGAGTTCGTCAAAGAAGCTTAAAAGAGGTTTACGTACTCATGAAAACGAATATAGAATCCCCCTTTTGCAGGCGCTCGTTGATTTGGGTGGCTCAAGTAACTTACACCCGGTGATTGATCGAGTAGGGGAGATAATGAAGCCAATCCTTAATAAATATGATTACACACCAATAAATTCCGATCCCGACACACCTCGTTGGCGAAATTCAACCCAGTGGGTCCGCTCTTCACTGGTAAAGGAAGGGCTTATGTCCTCTGATTCTCCGGTGGGAACATGGGAAATTACAGAAGCGGGTAGGCAATGGCTAGATGAGAACGAGGAGTTAACATAAACCGAGAGTAAACCCCATGCCCAAACGAAAATCTAGCTCAATTTCCCAATCACAACCATCTCTTCCAGACATCCCTCCTCCTGAAATGAAAGGGGCGAAGAAAGTTACCTCACAGGTTAAAATTCAAGATAAACCTCAACTCCGAGGCGGGGAACTATTCATTGTTGATAATAGTGACGAGGATTGGAAGGTCGTTGATTATCTCCAACAGTGGACGGACATATCCAACCAATTTGACATTGCCACAGGCTATTTTGAGATCGGTTCTTTATTATCTTTGGATAGCCATTGGCAGAAATTGGACAAGATCCGACTACTGATGGGTGATGAAGTTAGCCGCCGAACAAAACAGACTTTTGAAGAGGGACTTGCTGGAATTACTGATAAATTAGATGCTAGCATCGAGATAGCCAAGGATGAAGACGATTTCCTATCCGGTGTCCCAGCAATTGTTGATGCGATCCAATCAGGAAAGATTGAGGCGCGTGTATATCGAAAGAAAAAATTCCACGCAAAGGCATATATTACTCATGCCAAATTTGATGTGGTAGGTTCAACGGCATTAGTTGGTTCAAGTAATTTTACATATCCTGGCTTGCACAAAAACGTGGAATTAAATGTTCAATTACGTCGCGAAGTTGAAGAACTCCAGGAATGGTATGAGTCTCATTGGGAAGATGCTGAAGATGTCTCTCCGGAGATCTTACGTACTATTGAACGTCATATACGTGAGTATATGCCATTTGATGTATATGCCAGGGCGATGGTGGCTTATTTCCGCAGCCATGAATTATCGGTTAGCGAATGGGAGAAAACCGAATCTCGTATGTATGGTGTCTTAGATCATTACCAGCGAGAAGGCTATCATCGGTTGATGCAAATTGCAGCTCAACACAAGGGTGCTCTCTTATGTGATGGTGTCGGTTTAGGTAAGACATTCATCGGTTTAATGGTGATTGAGCGTTTGCTTTTTGAACGCAAGACAGTAGCCCTCTTTGTTCCCAAAGCTGCTCGTGAAGACTTGTGGGAAGTAAAACTGCGTCGTTATTTACCCAAAGCCAGAGGGCGTCTAACAAACCTGGTTATCTATAATCATACGGATTTGTTACGTGGTGGGGATTACCAAGAGTTTATGCAAGAGATTGCTGATGAGGTCGATGCCATTGTCGTAGACGAAGCCCACCATTTTCGAAATATTGGCTCCCAGAGATATCGGAAATTTTTTGATATCACTGATGGGAAGCAACTATTCCTTCTTACTGCAACACCAATCAATAATAGTTTGTACGATCTTTTACATCAAATTGAGCTTTTTTCGCGTCGTCAACCGGATTATTTTCGTGATGCTCCACTGGGTTTGTATAGTCTGCGTGGACATTTTCGTAAGATGGAAGCTGCTTTAGATACATTGGTAGGGGGTGGTGGGGCAGATGACATTGAAATTGATCCATTTGCAGCTGAAGAAATCTTGTCGAAAGATGATCTTTTCCAAGCCCTGGTGGTACAAAGAAGCCGTGCTTATGTCAAACGCAGCCTGGCTCAGGAGGGTGGGAGTCAAGTTTCTTTTCCAGTGAGGGAAGATCCTCAAGTGGCATACTATTCACTCGCTAAAACTTATGGCGGGTTATTGGATAGTCTGAAGGAAGCCTTTAATAAAGATAAGCCATTGGTATCACTGCCCATTTATTATCCACTTGCTTATTACATAGGTGATGACCCTGCCATAGATCCTTTAGAGGAGGGTAGACAGAAACAGGTAGTGGGGCTGATCCGTACACTATTATTAAAACGTTTTGAAAGTTCTGCCATAGCATTTGAAGCCAGCTGTGAGTACCTTCTATTCAAGTTGCTCTATTTTGTTAGGATACATAGCGAATACAATCCTCGCACGGTTAAACGTTGGGAGAACCAACATGCTGCTTTACTTGAGCGCATTTTTGGACATTTGAAAGAACGCGGACTTTATACTCAAGATCGTGAAGATGAATTTGAAGAAGGACTTGAAGAAGACATAATTCCAGAAGAGTTTAAGAAAAAAATTGAGAAGCTGGATGATAAAGAATACAACTTGGCCGAAATAATTATGGAAACATTATTAGACATGGATCAATTATCTCGGTTCTTGGATGAGTTAAAAGATTTCGATCCTTCAAAAGACGACAAGCTGCAGACATTAATTCAAATGATGCGAACAGATCCTATACTGCGAGAGAATAAGGTTTTGATTTTTACGGAATATCAAGCAACAGCCCGTTACATTGCACGTGAGCTTGAAGCGGCAGGTATCGGCCCATTGGCACAGGTGGATGGGCAGAAGAAAAATGCCAGTGCTGCCATACATGCATTCTCACCTTATTACAATGAAACCAGTAGCGCGGAGTTGGATGAGAAAGGTGAAACTGAGATCCGTGTTTTGGTTTCCACTGATGTACTTGCCGAGGGATTAAACCTGCAAGATGCTACCTGCATCATTAATTATGATATACACTGGAATCCGGTACGGTTGATGCAGCGTATAGGTCGTGTAGATCGTCGCTTAGATCAACCAGTTGAAAAACAAATCGTTACTGATCACCCCGAATTAGCGAATATTCGTGGCACTGTCTACTTATGGAACTTTCTCCCACCAGAAGAATTGAATGATATTCTCACCCTGTACGAAAGGGTGACCCATAAAACCTTGCGTATCTCTAAGACTTTTGGGATAGAAGGGCGTAAGTTGCTCACTCCTCAAGATGATTATGATGCCTTAAGAGAGTTCAATCAGCATTATGAGGGGACAACAAGCTCCACCGAGGAGATGTATCTGACTTACCAGCAGTTATTACAGGATTATCCTGATTTGGTGGATCGGATGCGCATAATGCCCCTCCGGTTGTTCAGCGGAAAGTCTCATCCTTCACCTGGTAGCAAAACAGTCTTTTTCTGCTACAGGTTGCCTGCAAAAGATGCCATCAGCGGGAAATGGGATGATGATTCCAGCTTCACTCACTGGTACTTGTATGATTTGGATACTGAGGAGATTCATGATGATGCGACTCGGATCTTTCCGCTAATTAAATCGGACCCCGAGACTCCTCGCAAGACCGGAACATCTCATCAAACGCTGAGCGAAATTCGGCACATATTGGATAAACATATAACAAATACATATCTAAAAAAGGTCCAAGCTCCAATTGGTATCAAAGCAACTTTGCTTGCCTGGATGGAATTAGTCTAGACAGGAGCCATTAATGTCTTTAGCACAAGCTGATATTGAAAAGTTACGATCGTTGACAAGTTTTGATGCTTTAGTAGATTATTTAAGGGATGAATTAGATTGGCCGATAGAAACCGAGGACGCAGAAGAAATAACTTTCGATTATGACCCCGAAGAGTTAGGGATTGATTCAGTTCATGCTGTTAAGATTGAGACAATTAAACAAATCCGACCATTGGCCGAAGGTCAGCCTTGGGGGGTGTTTTACATCCAGTTCGAAACCAAGCGGCTGCCTGTAGTTGTTTTACGCCGGATCCTTCGTGCATTGGTGCCTACCAGCCGTCGTAGGGATCCAAGCCGCCCTGCTTGGCGTATGAGTGACCTTCTTTTCATTTGCTCTCAAGGAGAACAGGATAAACGCACTATTTCTTTTGCACATTTCCGCCAATCCCAGGACGGAAATTTACCAGAGCTACGAACGTTCTCATGGGATAGCAATGAGAATCATTTTTATTTTATTAAGAACTTCTACTTAAAATCACTTCGCTGGCCTGAAAATGAGGATGCAATTGAATCCTGGCAAGATCAGTGGGAGAGGGCATTTTTGGTTAAGCATCGCTATGTTATTAGAACAGCACAATCATTAGCAGGTGAAATGGCTAGCATGGCAGCCACAATCCGCGATCTGGTCTTGGAAATCTATGATTTCGAACACGTTGGTGGTCCGTTACATCAACTTCATCTTAGTTTCAAAATGGTGCTTATCCACGATTTGTCTATAGAAGATTTCGCTGATATGTATGCACAAACGGTGACTTACGGCCTTTTCTCTGCCAGGGCGACTCAGGAAGGAGATTTTGCTGTTCAAGATGTTGCCGCCTTAATCCCCAATACTAATCCATTCCTGAAAGAGTTGCTCGAAGAATTGACGACACAAGATGCGGTTGATTTAGACGAATTGGGTGTGGGACAGTTGGTCCAGTTGCTTCAAGATGTGGATATTGAAGCTATCTTGCGTGATTTCGGCCGACAAAAGAAAGGTGAAGATCCGGTTGTCCACTTTTATGAAACATTTTTGAAGGAATATGATGCTGAGAAAAAAGTCCAGCGTGGAGTTTTTTATACACCTGATCCGGTTGTCTCCTTTATCGTCCGTTCAGTTGATCAAATTCTTCGTACCGAGTTTGACTGCCCCGATGGACTCGCTGACACGGGGACGATGGAATGGAAAGGCCAGACTGTCCCCAAAGTACAGATTTTAGATCCAGCTACAGGAACGGGTACTTTCTTGAAATACGTCATTCAAACGGTGTGGGGCACATTTTATAAAAAATACAATAAAATCAGTGCAGAAAACCGTAAAGAAAAGTGGAACAAATATGTAGCTGAACACCTTCTTCCACGTCTGTATGGCTTTGAACTGATGATGGCACCTTATACAATCGCTCATATGAAACTTGGATTGACTCTAAAGCAGACAGGATATGCTTTCAAAGCAGGTGAGCGTTTACGTGTTTACCTTACCAATTCACTTCAACCCGCACATGAGATTCCCCGTATTGACACATTCTCTTTGGCTCATGAAGCGAAAGAAGCTAACTCCGTAAAGATGGAAATACCGATTACTGTTGTATTAGGTAACCCCCCATATTCTGTGCATTCGAGTAATCAAGGTGTATGGATAAAAAAATTGATTAATGATTACTATCAAATAAATAATCAAATGCTCGGTGAACGAAATCCTAAAGCATTACAGGACGATTATGTTAAATTCATTAGGTTCGGTCAATATGTAATAAACCAAGCCGGAGAGGGTGTATTGGCTTATATCACCAATCATGGATATCTTGACAATACTACGTTTCGCGGGATGCGTCATAGTTTAATGGATTCATTCTCTGAAATATACATATTAGATTTACATGGTAATGCAAATAGAAGAGAGACAACTCCTGAGGGAGGAAAAGATGAAAATATTTTTGATATCCAACAAGGTGTGGCATTATGTTTCATGATAAAGAGAGGGAATGAAAATGGTGCAGCACGCGTATATCACGCAGATTTATTTGGTCTTAGATCGTACAAATACGAATATTTAACTACTAGTAACAAAAAGTGTACAACCTGGAATCAAGTAAAGCCGAAAGAGCCTTTTTATCTTTTTTTGCCTCAAGATACAACTTTCGAACCAGAGTACTCAAGGGCTTGGAAAATCACTGATATCTTTGAAAAATTCTCGCCAGGTATAAAAACACATAGAGATCATTTTGTGATAGATTTTGATAAGTCTGATCTGTATAACCGTATTCTAATTTTTAGAGACAGTTCTAAATCAGATCATGAAATCAAGAATAAATATCATCTAAAAGAGAAGGGAAATTGGAAGATTGGTCAACAACGTCAGCAACTATTATCAGATAATCAGTGGAAGGATTACTTCACTAGGTGCTTATATCGACCTTTCGATATTAGGTATTATTTTCGTCATCATAGTGTCGTTGATCGTCCAAGAAATGAAACTATGTATCATTTCCACTCTCAAGAAAATTTCGGTCTAGTTTGTATGCGACAAGTATCCCTTCAAAATAAATATACTCATTTTATTGTTAGTAGGTTACCCGTTGATAATCGTGTTTTTTACAGTAATAAAGGCACAATGAGCATTTTCCCGTTATATTTATTTTCTCCAGATTATTTACATGAAAAAGATGAAATTTCTAAAGTTGTTTCAGGATTTACAGATAATCATCGTAGACCAAATTTGTCATTACATTTTATTAATAATTTAGAAAGTTGCCTCAATCTAAAATTCATTCAATATGGAACTGGTGATCTTATCGTTGCAATTGGCCCAGAAGATATATTTCATTATTTGTATTCCATTTTTCATTCTCAAATGTATCGTACTCGCTATATAGAATTATTAAAAAGGGATTTTCCCCGTCTGCCGCTAACTTCGAATTTAGAACTGTTCCGCGACCTATGTGGTCTTGGCGCCGATTTGACTGCCTTACATCTTATGGAATTTAATTACGGGGCAGCCTCTTGGAATCAAAACGGTGGCATTCCCCCATTCCAGCATACCATCACTACATTTAATTCAGGAAGCAATGGCACCACAATGGGTTCTTTTAGTAAAAGCAAGTGTTACCAGGATGGGCGGGTTTACTTAGATATGTCGTTAGGTAAAAGTAGCTCCTATTTCGATGGTGTGCCTGAAGACGTGTGGAATTTTCATATCGGCGGCTACCAGGTACTCTACAAATGGCTCTATGATCGCCGTGGTAAAAAAGGTCAGCCAGGCCGTACACTTATTCCAGAAGACATCGAGCATTATCAAAAGATCGTCGTATCTCTCAAAGAGACAATCCGGCTTATGGATGAAATCGACCAGGTCATAGATGACCACGGTGGTTGGCCAATTCAATGAGCCAATGTTATTTTAAAGATTCTTCCCGGTCTGTATTGATGTATATAATGGGGCTCAAATCGGGCGGCTGTCTTATAAATAGACAATAAATTATATATAATATGTTGATAGAGATCCTGAATTCGAATCAGAAAATTGGATAGTCGAGTCCCCTTCGGTAACCCTATAAATGTAGTATCATTAATGTGTTCTCTTGTATTGGTCCTTACAGGAATACAGCTATGAAAATAGTATAATGTCGACTTGGTCGATTCTTTGCTATTGATTATAAACTTTGCGCTCCAATGCAACCCGGAAATTGTTATTAACATGGAAGAATTGACACATTGGAAATCGCCTTTGATACAAAACATCTTCGCACAATCTGTGAGAGCGAGGTTCAAGCAAATCACGAACTAGGTTCAGAAGTGGCTGAGATTCTCAAACACAGGTTAGCAGATCTTCGTGCCGCCACATCAATCAAGGATCTCGTCGCTGGTCGACCGCGCAAATTGGATGATGTAAATCGACAGTACATGATTATCAACTTGCGTGATGGATATGGGCTTGTCTATTGCGCCAATCATCTTAAAAATCCAAAGACCGAGACAGGAGATCTGGACTGGGAAAGGGTAAGTCGGGTCAAAATATTGCGGATAGGAAAAAGCGATGACAATTAACCAAGATTTTCAACCTGATTGGGCTTCAGCATCAGGCGACACAATTTCTGATATCCTCGAGGAGCAAGATTTATCCGTGATGGAGTTCGCACAACGCATCGGTCATCCGCTGGAGAGTGCAAATGACCTGCTCCAAGGTCAGGCGGCAATCACTATTGCTATCGCACGACAACTCGAACGTGTACTTGGTGGCTCAGTGGAATTCTGGATGTCCCGCGATTTTCAATATCGGGAAGATATCTCCAGACTGTATGTGGAGGACGAGGATTGGTTAAAAGAACTGCCTATTGGGGATATGATCAAATTCGGATGGCTCAAGCCAGTACCGCATCCATCAAAAGAACTTTCTAGCTGTCTCCAATTTTTTAATGTGCCAAGCATCCAAGTCTGGCACAATAAATATGCAGAGGTTTTAGATACAGCAATATTCAGAACCTCCTCTATTTATGATTCTCGGCCAGCATCAGTTGCTGCTTGGCTCCGACAAGGGGAGATAGAGGGTGAGGCGATCGACTGTGAACCATGGGATGCGAAAAAATTTGAAAATACACTATCTAAGATTCGATCTCTAACGCGAATTAAAAACCCAAGAACCTTTGTACCAAAGCTTCAGAGTTTGTGTGCTACGTGTGGTGTTGCCGTTGTTGTTGTCCGTGCTCCAAATGGTTGTCGAGCTAGTGGCGCCACTCGATTCACTTCAGAAGACAAGGCACTCCTACTCCTCAGTTTTCGTTACCTCACTGATGACCATTTCTGGTTTACATTTTTTCATGAAGCTGGTCACTTGTTACTCCATGGAAAAAACCGTTTGTTTCTAGAGATAGAAGATTCGGATTCGACTTTCGAAGAACGGGAAGCGAATGAATTCGCTGCGCTTACAATTGTTCCGCTTGAGTTTCAACCAAGTATGTTATCCCTTTCGGTTGATTCAAAGGAAGTTATCAGATTTGCTGGACTTGTCGGTATTTCCCCAGGAATTATAGTAGGGCAACTACAACACAATAAACGAATAAGGCATAATCAGTTAAATAGATTAAAGAGAAGATATCGCTGGGAAAATTAATATCCATTTCATCCACGGAAAGGTTTGAATTCATCCGGCCTCTTATACCAGTTGCATAGAGCATCTTCTAGAACTTGCATTCCAACATTTATCCGAGCATCAAGTTCAATCAACCAACCATCAAGTACCTCTGGAGTGAGACCTGTTGTTAGATGGTTTCCGAACAACAATCGTGCCCCATTAAATGGTCCAGTTGCATTCTGCAGGTATGTTGATCCAGGCTCAATAGACGCAAAGCCCAACTTGCCTATCATTGTGAGATAATCGAATCGAGCCAGCCTGCCGAAACTAGCAACATCGTCCATAGATCTATAAAGGTTGGCAAACGCCAGTCGTGGGTCACCATCAGCATGCTCTAATGCTTGATCGAATAATTGTTGGTGGGTGCGAGGCGGCCCTATCCAATGCACATAGCTTTCTATGGCATCCCCAGTGCCGTTTCGTTTGTAAGCATCGAGGCTTTGGAACTTTCGATGATTCCCAAATCCGCCGGGAACTCCTTCCCGTTTCAATTCATTTTGATGCTCATCCAGCCATTTGCGAAAATCTGTAGGATTGTTGCTTATCCTCTCCCAATCCCAAAGAACCGATTTGCTAAGACCGCTGTAAATTTCCCGAGCGTATCTCCATCCTCCTCTGGCATTTTTGCCAAAATGGACAAATAAGAATACCATCCAAAAAGCTTCGTCTATTTGGTTTAAACGTCGATATATTATTGTAGCTTTCAATGGGTCGAACAATTCATCATTCGGGTCAGCACGACGAACACTTATCTTCCGTTTGCTAATCGCCGAGACATACCTTATCCGGCGAATGCTCTCCAGCATCTGTTCAAGAAGAACTTCCCGTCTCGAGGGATCGTGAATTCCCGGAAGTTGACGTATTTCCTGATCAAAATGGAGCAAACCCGCCTCTAATTGCTTAGCAAGCTTATGATCCCCAGGTCTCACGAGATTACCTCACGTGCGGTTTGGGCAACCCAGCAATGTATGGCTTTGATTACTTTAGTGGTAACTCCGAAACTGCTCTGGAGATTGTGATTGAATCCGAGGACCATGATACATCGTCCGAGCTCGATTCCTGATAAAGTGTCTACCATGCTTTGGTAGGCGAATCCTTTTACCCCAAGTCCTGATCGTCTTGGCAGTAACCATTCCGACATCTCTTTTCTATTCATGCAAACACCAGTAACACTCTCAAATTGATCAATAACAGACGCTCCATTGAGGATCAAAATTCGCACTTGAGAATCTCGAAGCAGGAGGGCGAGAGAGTTGCCAGAGATAGTTAAAAGCGATGTACGCTCTTTAGAGGTAAGCTCAGTCCACTTACACTCAGTCGCATAAGGGATTATATCAAGGTGACATGCTTGACTAAACTCATCATAGTATGATGCACCAGTAGCCGAAACAATTTGGTCTAGCTTCTTAAACCAGATATCGTAAGGGTTCCCCCAAAAATACGAACTGCATGATTCCAGGATAAAGCTTATATGTCTAGCATTTACGTCAGACCAAGATTCAATACCAAGAGAATTGAGCGTGTGAAAACGGCGAGATTGGCCCTGAAGTTCTCGCCCTGATTTGTCTACAAATTCTCGATTACTGGGGTTGAGGCCCAAAGTAGCCACATGGGATTTTGAGAGATCTCCAAATGATGGGACTGGGCATCCCCATTGGATAACACTTGTCTCGGACATCTTAGGGTTGTCCAATTGAGATATCAACGTCGTTAATGTAGTATGCATAAATTACCTCGCCTAAGAATAATCCGGCAGTTTAAAATGATAATCCAAGGGATGTAACTGGAGTAATCACAGCAATTCCCTCAATACCATGTCGATAAATGGGTTGTATACGTCGGATGACATTCTCTCTAGTAGCTTCTGTATCATCACAGGGTCTTTTTGTTTCTTATAACGGTATACGAGGAGCAACCGAATAAGATCTGCCCAATACGGGTCAAGTTCGTTGATATTACTGACATCATAAGTCTCTTCAGTACGTATAGCGGATTGAGCTTCTAATAGTGAAGAAATACCATTCCATGGGGAGCCTGAAGGCATTGGATCCATGGGCTTGTCAGTTGGCTGCCAACCTTCGTCCAAGAATTTCTGAGACGCCTCAGCGTTGCCCTTGTAAAGGTGAAGACTCCCAACCACATGTTTATAAGTGCCAAGCTCTACAGAAAGAGCTCTCGCAATAATCTCTTGAAGCATAGTAAAACAAAATATGTCGTGTGGTAAACCTAGAAACACATCGTTTGATCGCATGTAGGTGATCATCTGAAGGGCATTATTTCTAATCATGAGTTGCAACGAGCAGGTGCACGCAACATCCTTGTATTCATTAACTATATCACTACGGTCAAATATTTGGATGACGGCTTTCCGTGAAGGTGGCTTTTTTCTGAGTAGGGTCATGACATTATTGACCTGATCAATGCCATCCCAGTCGAATAATCGAGGTCCGTAGCCACCATGGATCTCATAACCGTCGGCGTATTTTTCGTAATCTCGTAAATAATAAGATATAAATTCTAGACTGTTATCCTTTGCTAAGTACCAACAAAGGTATCCTAAACAACTAAATAATTTGCCTCTAGATTCGGTCCTGCTGAGACGGGCCCTAGGATTAGTAAGCTCAAGAAGCACACCAGTCAACTCATCCGCTTCACCCTTGGTTGGCTTAATAGTGTCGCCCTCCGCTTGAATATCCTTGATGACAGATCGCATCAAGTCGTCAAGTGTATCGTCAGAAAAGTACGGGGCAGTCATTATTAACCTTCCGAGTGAATCTTACCTCTATTTACAATTGCATTATACCTGTGCCGTAGACTTTTAAAGTTTTCTTCAAAATATGGTTAGTAGTGTAATTATACACTCGTAACTTTTTATATCCCCTTTAGTATAATTTTCCCCTGGAAATCCAGAAAACATAAAGAAACGATTGGGCTCTGACCTAATTGTGATCGAACTGCTCCAATATAACCCCGTATTTGCGGTTGGTATCGAGCAATTGCCTCCTCTAAGCCCTCTTTACTGTGAACCTCATCGGTCTTAAAATCAACCAAATGCCAACCATTCGGCTTTAGGTATAGAAGATCGATATACCCACTCTCGGGTCTTCCATTTTTCTCATGCACAAAAGGTACCTCGTGGTGTCTTTCTGAAGCCATGTCTATTTCTGACCACAGCGGATGGGTACGCAGTCGTTGAAGCAATTTGATCGATTCCTTTATAGCCTGAGCCTGTTGCAGATCTCCCACAAGTCCAGAATTTAAAGCAATCGTATGTAGTAGTCTTTCAAGCCCCTCATCATCAGGAAACAGCCAACGCTGAATAGCACGATGGACCATAAATCCAACAACAGTAGACGGGGCATGGGTTGAGCCAGTTGCCCGCCACGGGCGTGCAAGCTCATCACCTGTCATTTCTTCAACCCCCTTTTTTGGTCCCAGCTCTTCAGGAAGGACGATTGGCAAGTACAATGCAGTTCCTTTTCCCAGGTGAGAATCAGGTAACAATTTAACACTAGCATCTAATGGGGGTTGAGAAGATACACGCTCATCGGTTGGCATGACCCAGGCAGTTACTTTACTACCTTCAGGTAAACTCATTTCCACCCAGGTGCCGGCTTCCTCAACCACCTCCTCAAGATTGATCTCAGCTGCTGCAGCCAACTCTTTTAGCCAGCCTGCGGGTTTCATTTTCGATAAATGACCATTGATGATTAATTTTTCTTTCGCTCGGGTGGCTGCCACATAAAGCAGGCGTTTTTCTTCTGCTCTATCCTGGTGTTGATCCAGGTGTTTGAGGAAATTGTAAAGCAAGGGAGAATTCTCAAGTCGGTCTGGCTTGAATCCCATCCCGATCTTTGGTAAGAGGTAAGCAATCTCCGAACGGCGAATCCCCCTATAAGCGGCATCAGCGATGACAACAATGTTGAATTCAAGTCCTTTAGACTTATGCACCGTCAACAACTGCAGGCTGCCTTCTGCCTCTACCGGCGCTTCCCCCTCG